>SDBS01006135.1_pt1 | contig 11702 bp, 10 predicted proteins | sample 2277091 | NCBI WGS metagenome assembly SDBS01 (sample SAMN10404972, study PRJNA504765) | marine sediment metagenome | isolation source: marine sediment core GS10_PC15, 163 cmbsf | place: Arctic Ocean: Southern Knipovich Ridge | collected 2010 | reverse complement strand
GAATTAAGTCGTTTTGATTGTTCTTCTTTAATCTTTTTAAATTTTTCTTCCACATCAGGCTGGGCTGACCAAGCAGATCCTTGTGGCATATATTCTTTTTCGTGATGTGTTTTTAAAATTGATTCGAAAACACCACAGATATCTTCTTCAAAACAAACGAGGTAAACTTTTTTGATTGAATTATTCTTTTTTAAAAATGCAACAATGGTATGTAACGCAATTTCAGCTGCTTCTCTTATTGGAAAACCATAAACACCACAACTAATCGCCGGGAATGCAATTGTTTCAATGTGATTTTGAATGGCTAAATTTAAACTGGACTCATAACATTTCGAAAGCATCTCCCCTTCACGATATTCACCACCATGCCAAACAGGACCCACGGTATGAATGACATATTTCGCTTTAAGATTATAACCTTTTGTTATTTTTGCTTCACCAGGCTCACAACCATTTAGTTTTTGGCACGCGCGAAAAAGATCAGGACCAGCTGCTTGATGAATTGCACCATCAACCCCACCACCCCCTAACAAACTTTTATTCGCGGCATTAACAATTGCATCGACTTCAAATGTTGTAATATCACCATAGATAATTTCGATTCTGCTCATATCACATCTCCTTTTAATAAGGGGTCAGGCTTACGATTTAAGGTTAAAGTGCCAGGCTTAAGGTTTGTAAAGTTTCTTTACCTGATCCAGTATATCGAAACCTTAAGCCTGGCACTTTAACCTTAAATCGTAAGCCTGACCCCTATTGCTATTTTAACCAGACTACAATAAACTTCGTCCGCATGAATACCAATGAAAAATTGATTGAACATTTATCCCAGTTTGTTTCGGTAAATCGGCAACAACGTATGGATGATGTCCTATCAAAACGCACACGCTTTTTATCTGTTGTTCTTGAAGATATTTTTCAACCGCACAACTCAAGTGCCGTTTTACGCTCTTGCGAATGTTTTGGTATCCAAAATATTCATATTATTGAAAAAGCAAATCGTTATCGCGTTAATCCTGATATCGCATTGGGTTCTGCTCAGTGGCTAACGCTTAATCGCCACAAAAATTCAACTGAATGTCTTCAAGAATTAAAAGACAATGGTTATCAAATTGCTGCGATGACTTTGGATGATGATAGCATTCCAATTGACGAACTCAACCTTTTTCAACCAACTACGTTATGCTTTGGCACAGAAGAAACCGGATTGAGCAAAGAAGCCATCAATATGGCAGATGTAAAAATTAAAATTCCGATGGCAGGCTTTACTCAAAGCTTTAATATTTCTGTCAGTGCCGCAATTAGTTTGTATGCACTAACTCAAAAGCTTTTAAAATCGGATATAAACTGGCAACTTTCGCCTGAAGAACAACAGGCATTAAAAGTTGAATGGCTTGTGAATTCCATTCCAGGCGGCGAAAAAATCAAAAAGAAATTTGAGGCATAAAATATGAATAATTATTATCAATTAGGTTGTCACGCAGAAAGCGTGACTCATTCCCTCAATCCTCGATCCTCAATCCTCAATCCTTTCTACCCTAGCTCGACTGAGCTCAAATTGGAGCTTTAGCCTTGAAAAGAAAACACTCCCCCACAATCGGCCTTATCAGTCTCGGCTGTGCAAAAGCACTCGTCGACTCTGAAGGCATTATGACGCGACTTTCAAGCGAAGGTTATCAATTTGTTGAAGATTATGAAGACGCCGATTTAATCATTATCAATACTTGCGGCTTTATTAATGAAGCAATTGAGGAATCATTAGAAGCAATCGCCGACGCACTACAAAATAACAGTAAAGTCATTGTCACAGGTTGTCTTGGTGCAAGAAAGCAAACAATTTTAGATCGCCACCCCGAAGTGCTTGCAATCATCGGCCCAGATAAGCCGATTGAGCTTTATAACGCCATTCATAACGCTTTGTCTCAGCCTCATAAATCAATTCCACAACAAGAGATTAAACTCACACCTGATCATTATGCTTACATTAAAATCTCTGAAGGCTGCAATCATAGTTGCAGTTACTGCATTATTCCAGAATTACGCGGGAAATTGAAAAGTCGTACTTTGATCGACATTCAACAAGAAGCGACTAAACTCGTCGCAACTGGCACAAAAGAATTGATCATTGTTTCTCAAGACACAGCCGCCTATGGCCAAGATTTAAATTATAAAAATGGCCTGATGGATTTAGCCAATATGCTTGCCAAATTTGATTGTTGGATTCGATTTCATTATCTTTATCCTTATCCAGTTATCGATGAACTATTGCCATTGATGGCGTCTCATCAAATATTGCCTTACCTCGATGTACCATTACAGCACTCAAATCCACGAATTTTGAGCCTCATGAAACGCCCAGCTCACACAGAAAACATGCTTGAGCGAATTCAAAAGTGGCGGGAAATTTGCCCAAATATTACCATTCGTAGCACATTCATGGTTGGCTTTCCTGGTGAAACCAATGAAGAATTTGAAGGCTTATTGAGCTTTTTAGAGACAGCAAAAATTGATCGAGTGGGTTGTTTTAAATACTCACCGGTCGAAGGCGCGAAAGCGAACGAACTTCCGAACCAAATCCCTGAAGAAATCAAAGAAGAGCGCCTAGAAATACTCATGAATCTTCAAACTGACATTAGCCGAGAAAAACTTTCCAACAAAATCGGCCAAAAATTCAAAGTGTTAGTGGATGAAGTTAATGACAATTCTGTGATTGCAAGAACCACGGGCGACTCACCAGAAGTTGACGGAAATGTCATTATCGAAACCGATCAGCAGCTAAATCCAGGTGATTTTGTTGAGGTGATAATCACAAAATCCGATGAACACGACCTTTATTGCATTGCAGCTAAAATCATAAAGTAACGTAAACCCCACCACCTTTATTCTTAGCCAAATAAACCGCCTCATCTGCTTTTTTAATTAATTGATGAAGATCTGAGGTGGAATTTGATAAAACAAAACCAATACTTAACGACACCTGAACAAGTTCTTTCTCAACTTTTACTTGTTTCCTAAACCCTTCAAGTATTTTTTCGGCCAGCATATTTGCACCGGATTTTTCTTCTATATTTGTTTGAATAATCGCAAATTCATCTCCCCCCAATCGAGCCACAGTATCCGTTTCACGCACACAATTTTCCAAGCGCTGTGCAACTGCTTTTAGTACATGATCACCAACGATATGCCCTTTTGTATCATTAATCTGCTTAAATTTATCTAAATCGATATAATGTAGCGCAAATAACTTATGTTCTCGTTTAGCTTGTAATTTTGCTTGAGTCAGCCTCTCAAAAAACAACATCCGATTTGCCAAATTTGTTAAACGATCATGAGTCGCAACGTGCCGCATTTGCGCTTCACTCTGCTTCTTTTCAGTAATATCCCGAATCGCTGTAATATAGCCCTTCTGTTCATGATAATTAATTTTCTTTGCCACAAACTCAAAATAAAGCTTATCACCATTTTCTTTTGAGCCAACAACTTCAATTGAGCCACTTTTTTCAAGCTTAAGATAATGCTTTATTTTCTTTTGAGAACCATCTTCAAACAATGACAACCAAGACTTACCAATCAAAGCTTCTGGCTTAAACCCAAACATCTTAAAAAAAACGGGGTTGGCTTCCAACAATTCCTTGTCAGTATGAATAAACACACCATCAAACACAGCAGACAATAAATGAGACAAACGCAATTCACTTTCTTTTAACTCATTCTCTATATGCACGCGCTCGAGCTCTGCTGAAACCCGCGGACCGAATACTTCCAAAAAAGCACGTGCCATTTCAGGATTTAAAAGCGGCTTTTTACTCATAAGAGCAATCACACCACTTGATTGTTTTGTTGAATCATAAAGCGGAATGCCAATATAAGTTTCAATTTTTTCTAACGACAACCAATTATCTTTCGGAAAAAGTTCATAAGTTTTTTTAGGGTAATAACATATTTTCTTGCCTATAACACCTTCACATGGCGTGCCACGAAAATCAAAATCAAAATTATCGACAATTTTATCATTTGAAAAATTTGAAACAGTCCGAAGAAGGCTTATGCTATTATTGGGCTGTTTTGCAATCATCACATATTCGACTTTAAGCGCGAGAGAAAGTTCTTTAGCCAAAGATTGAAAAAACTCATCCCCTGTTGTGGCCAACACACCATGAACAACATTTTTAAGCGCCTTATATTCCCATTCAGCACGCTTTTTGCCACCTAGCCCAGGCAATACTGTATCAGCAAGGTGCTTCAGGGGATTTTTTCGTACTTTTTTACATTTTTTGAGCATGATTCTAGTATCTTTCGTCTATATATATGTGGTTAATCATGCCTCATTTTAAGAACAATCACAAACTTAAGGGGGTTAATGGGGCATTATAGGAGTTGCCCATTAGCTTCCTTAGCTCAAGCTCAAATGGCAATGGGTGTCCTGCCGCATTAAAACCATAGGAATTTGGCGGGTAAATATAACGAGCAGAATCTTCCATCTCAGACGTACAACAAAATAGTTTACTGATCAATCCAGGAGATTTTCTTAAGACATAAGCCTCATTGCGCAAACTAGCATACTCACTTAATGAATAATCGCCTTTCGCTAAACTGGCAGATCTAATACCTGATGAACTCAAACTCTTTTCAGCTTTATCGATGAAGTCAAACCAAAAATCCCCATCCATTTCATCTTGCTCTGAAAAACTTTCATCTTCTTCATCAGCAACATACGACGTTCCCGAATAAGACTCATCATATCGAAAAATATAAACCGTGATTTCACGACCAAACATGTATTTTGGCCAATCTTCTTGAAACATTGCTTTCATCGAAAATTGACATTGTTCTTCCATAAATAATTCAGCCAAAATATTCCAAGCTTTAGGCACATCATCTGAATGAATTGAGAAATGTATTTTCCAGTCTGCTGGTCTGTTATTCTTCAAAGTTTGCGCACACCAATAAGACATTCCTTTCATCGTATGTAATTTTAAAAAACCGTTTGCACACCTGAGATAATATCTCGTTTTATCTCGCACGCATTCTGGCAGCTCTGTGCGATGAGCAAGAACATATTCGTATGAGAAAACATTATCTGAACCTAACATTTACTTCCCCACAAACTATCACGAAAATTGCGTAATCCTCAATCCTCAACCCTCAATCCTCAACACTATCTCATCTTGATCAAATCGTGGCAAACTCTCTGACCTCCCTTCTCGAATCAAGATACAATCAGATGATTGAGTAAATTCACCTATGCAAACAATCGGCTAATCAGGAAAATCATTAATAAGCTTTTCTGCGGCTTCAGGTCGACAAGTAATAAGCAAACAACCGGATGCCAATAAGCCCAAGGGATTAAATTTCAAATGCTCTGCGAGTAACAAAGTTTCTGGTAAAAATGGTAAACTATCATAATGAATGTTAACACCACAACCGGAAGCTTCAGAGACTTCATGCAATGCCGTAGCAAGACCTCCTTCAGTTGGATCATGAAGCGCAACGACGCCATCTCGTGGCAATAATTTTTCGACAAACGGCCAAACACAAATACCAGGATCAAAAAGTAAATTTTGCATATGTGAAATTTCTGATGCGGAGAATTTTTCTCTTAATCGAGATGTCTTTTCTCGAGCAATCAACGCCGTGCCCTCAATTGAAATTTTTTGCCAAAGTAAAATTTTATCATCAGATTTTGCAAGCGCAGGATCAAGCAGTGAATCGCCGAGCATTTCACCAATCATTTGCCCGATCAAAACAGGTTGATTAACGGTTTCTGTCACTTCAACATGACCACCAATTGGTTGAATATTATATCGATCCAATTCTTTCATTAATTCAGACCAAATTTTTTCGACTTGCTTTTCTGTTGTGTCAGGCGGTAATAATAAAACGCCTGTATACCATTTTGGTCGACAACCCAAACAGGCAATATCGTTAACATTAACTGCAACGCTATACATAGCAAGATGATCAACCGTCAATGTAATAGGATCTGCTGTCACTGCAACGAGTTTATCACCTATTTTCAGGCCTGCAGCATCTCGACCAACACCTGGTGGAATAATTAAATCAGCATCATGTGGCGGTAATTGGTGCAACAATTTTGATAAAAATTCATGTGGCAATTTGCCGAGTTTTAAACGGGTCATAGCAATAAATCTTTTGCGATCTCTTTAGCCTTAGACTTATCAAACAATAGCTCAATTAATTTCACGGCAAACAATAATGCCGTACCTGGTCCTTGACTCGTGATACAATTTTTATCGACAACCACTTTCTCATCGACGCCATTTTCCATTTTTGAAATCATGTTCGGATAAGCCGTCTTTTTGCATTCTTTAAGAAAACCATGATGATGTAATACAACATATGGCGCCGCACAAATTGCGCCAACTAATCGCCCTGCTGCGATTTGCTTTTTCAGCTGTGCAATCAACGGATCGCAATCACGTAAATGTTCGGCCCCCGGCATGCCGCCTGGCAAAACAATAAGATCAAAGTCCTCGTCTTTACAATCTTTAAAGGTTATATCTGGTGAAATTTTCATCCCTCGAGAAGCAACCACCTCCTTATCATCGTCTGAGACAACCGTAACCTTAGCCCCAGCTCGCCGTAATACGTCAACAATACAAGCTAATTCAATCTCTTCCACACCAACAGATATTGGCACTAATACCGTTTTTGTCATGTTTTACTCCTATTTTCTAATATTTCAGCCGTCATTATTCCAGAAGAGGCATTAATTTGCTAAGCTTTTCGTAGACAGGTGCAATACAACAGATATTGTAGGGACAAGTCGTGACTTGTCCTGTCGATAATAACGGACAGCTCGCGAGCTGTCCCTACATAAATATCTGAACATAGGAACGAAATAAATGACAACCATATTCAGCCTCAACCAATTGAACAAAACCGTTTTGCTTTTCGGCGAACGGATCTTAACTGCAATTGTCATCTTTCTCGCATTTTGGATCGCTGCAATTATAGTGAAACGACTCATCACCAAAATCCCAAATCAATCAACTCAGAAAAAACAAGTGTTTGAACTGCTTGCAAGCATCAGCAAAATCGCCATCATTACTATTGGGCTCATCACTGCTTTAGGCTCAGCTGGATTAAACGTTTCTGCGATTGTTGCAAGTTTAGGCTTAACAGGATTTGCGCTCAGCTTTGCATTAAAAGATTTTCTCTCAAATATTCTAGCCGGCATCATGGTATTACTATACCAACCTTACAAAATTGGCAATTCAATTACTGTCACAGGCTCAATCGGAAAAGTAATCGAAATAAATTTGCGATATACCGTACTTGATACCGAAAATGAAAAAATCCTCATTCCAAATTCAACGATGCTAAAAAGCATTGTCAATGTTGCGAAATAATATCACTTTACTCCTAACATCTTTTGCTTGAAGTTATTTAGAATACAACTTTAAACGCGCATTCGCATTTAAAACAATTTAAGAGAATTTAGCTGGAGATAAGCTTATGAACAAGAAAAGTCTGGATACCTTAGAACAAACTACAAAAATTGCCATCTTTAATGGAAAGCAAATACGAAAAACTTTTTATAATGACGAGTGGTGGTTTTCTGTTTCTGATGTAGTTGAACTATTGACAGACACAATAAATGCTACTGACTATATAAAGAAAATGCGCATAAGAGACAAAGAGTTAGGCAAAGGATGGGGACAAATTGTCACCCCCCTTCCAATTGAAACTGCGGGTGGAAAACAACGTCTCAACTCAGCCAATACTGAAGGTATTTTTCGCATCATACAATCTATTCCTTCTCCCAAAGCAGAACCTTTTAAGCGTTGGTTGGCAAAAGTGGGATATGAACGAGTACAAGAGATTGAAGATCCTGAATTAGCTATGAAACGAACCCGCTCCATCTACAAAGCCAAAGGATATTCTGAGAACTGGATTGAGAAACGAATGCGCAGCATTGCCATTCGCGATGAGTTAACCGATGAATGGAAAACCCGCGGCCTGAAAGAACAGCGAGAATACTCCATTTTAACAGCTGAAATTTCCAAAGCGGCTTTCGGCATGACACCTAGCGAATATAAAAAGCATAAGAATCTGAAACGAGAAAATTTACGTGATCACATGATCGATCTGGAGTTAATTTTTTCGATGCTGGGTGAGGCCTCAACAACTATGATAACTCGCAGCAAAAATGCTCAAGGCTTTAAACAAAACAAAAAAGCATCGAAGGAAGGTGGAACAGTTGCCGGCAATGCTCGCAAAGAATTAGAAACTAAATCAGGGGCAAAAGTGATTTCTCGCCAAAACTATCTTAAACAAGTCAAAACAAAAGACAAGTAAAAGCTATCTGGTTATACAAAATCGGAAAAGTGATCGAAATAAATTTGCGATATACCGTACTTGATACCGAAAATGAAAAAATTCTCATTCCAAATTCAACGATACTAAAAAGCATTGTCAATGTAGTAAAATAAACCTCATAGTTTCAGAGCAATACTTTTTATTATCTATAGGGTTGAAAATCGAATTTACACAAATTCATTTTTCGTACCCGACAGAATCACTTAAGAAAACCTTAAGGTTTACCTAAGAAAACCTTAAGATTGCTATACTATAATACAAACAAGAAGGATAAAAAACTGTAAGGAAAAAAATTATAATAAAATATAGGAGGTGCAAAATGCCCTTCAAATCAGGTAAACAACTAACACCTTCAGAGGTGTATTATAGCGTCCTTGGTGCATATAAAAAGGCTGAGTGGACTTGTGAAAGACAACTATATGATTCTTATGAAAATGAAATTGCTCGTGTCTATGTAAAATCAGGTATCACGCATATTGTTCATTTCCCTGGGAAAGATAATTCATTACAGCCAACGCCGACAAACCCGACTATGAGCCTCCAAGATATCGTCGACAATGTTGAACATCAAATAAAGGACATCAAAGATACCGAGAAATTATGTAAAAAATATATTGTTGCCCAATCGAATAAAATTTCAGGTTTTGCCGTTCGACATTACGTTTACGCTGAAATTAACGAAGATAACACACTTCATATTATTGATTCTGTGCATAAACGTGGTTATGATTTTGGCCCTACACTTGATATCCTTCATGAAAAAGGCGAGTTCAAAATTACCCATACCAAGCATCAAGACTGGGTTTTTCAACATTGGCAATGTGGTCATCATGTAATTGCTGAATTTTGCCATCAGCTTGGCCTCATGCCTTTATCAAGCAAAATTACTGAAAAAGTTATTGAACAACATCAAGATTTATATAACGCTATTTGCAACCCTCGAGAAAGCCTTGAGAATGATGGATGCTCTAAACAAAAAACAAGAGATTCTGCCATTGATGATTTTATTGATGATTTTGAAGGAATTAGCGATATAGATTCTGAAGCTGAGACCTCTCTTTTTGAAGAAACCTCTGATATTGTTGATGAAAATCTAATTGAATCAGATGCTGACGAGTGGAACAAAAGCCTGCCATATAGTCAGTTAGTTAGCAGCTTCTTTCACCAGATGATAAGTAGAAAACAAACGGTAGAATTGCCAGAAGTGGACACGCCCGGGCTCAAAATATAGCGTGGATATTGAGCACATAGATTTTTTATGATTTTCCAATCAATTGTAGGGACAAGTCGTGACTTGTCCTATCGTAATAATGGACAGGTCGCGACCTATCCCTACAGAAAAAATCTAAATTTTTCGAAAATCTCTTAAGATTTCCTTAAGGTTTTGCGTGTACAATCTGCGCAATTCTATGTAAATCTGGAGAAATATTGATGTTTACGAGCTGGGAAAAAGAAGGCAACTTTGAGACGATAAATCATAACCCTGACGCAATGATAAAGAGAATAGTTAAATATAAGAATAAATTATCAACTTCTGAGATATTTCAAATCAAAATAACAACGTATAAAAATGATGAAATTGAAGTGACAATAAAGCAGCCAGATGCTAATACATATCAACATTTGACACAGAAGCTCCATGAAAAAGGCTTTCCAAAATATATACTTGATAGTGAAATATATGTTTTTAAAAACGCTGATTTGAAATTAATGAGCAATTTATTTCTCCTGATTGACTCACTGGAACCAAGTTTTGAAGAAATAAAAAATGAAATCTCACATTCATTATCTCTTGATATGTCACAATGGCATCCTATGCCAAATTGGTTTAAAACTTCAAATATCCCCTTTTTATCTCAATCCTTAAGACAAACCGTATTTTATAAAAAAAATTCGAGCTCAATTAATGTGATAAAGGAATTAATATTGTCAGTTTATTCTGACCACTATCAAATCTGCGCAAAGGCTTTTGATAATGAAGCATTTCAATCACTTAACGCTGCCTTCATTTCAGATTCCGAATCTAATCCGGAAATCGAAGTTAACCCTTCTATAAAAGTGTTTAAAATTTATTTCACTTATACCTCTCGAGAAAAATTAAGCAATTTTTTAAATTTGTTTTCGACTGTTGATGATTCATTAAATGAAATGAAAGTTCAGTTGATGGAAGATGTTGAAACTGCTCATCAAGGGTTGCAAGTTGTACCTGCTGTTCTGCTTCAACAGTTGCAAGCATTCAATGTCGCTCTGTTGATGGCTTCTCTACTCGATCCTTTTGACATAAGCTTCAACTTCGAACAACCAGAGACTCCACTGAAAAAAGTTGATATGAGCGCTATCGAAAATTACGAAGCAAAACTCAAAGCAATTAACTTTCCCGATGATTTAATTCCAGAAAATTATCTTTGTAATATAGCGGCGAGGCTAATGAGCCACGCTGTTACTGATCCCCGTACAACCGGCGTTTTTGACAGAACATCTATATTAATGCACTTATCTCAATCACCTATACATCCAATGTCAAGAACACTACTAACACCAGAAATGTTAGAACCTCTTCCCACATTATCTGCCAAAATTAAACTATTTGTTGCTATAATAACAACTGGCATAAAAAACGCAGAGGCAATTGATGAAGGCGCATTACAAATTAAAGTTAATGAGCTAGAAAAATGGCTAGACAACAAGATCAAAGCTCATGGCAATACGCAATTTGTTGACCTTTCAAATGCACTTTCAAGGTTTCTTGAAACTCAAGCTATCAAACCAATCGAATTAAAAAGAGAAATCAGAGCATTTGAAGAAAGATTTATTTCTTCTTATGGTTTTCGAAGAGCTTTAAATTTTGCGCGCTATGATATTACTTTGTTCAATAAGAGTTTTGCTCACCAATCTAATACAGAAAGCGCAATTATCCATTATGAAGCTCCTTCTTCCTTTTTTAGGGAGGTCGCTCCTTCGTTCAATGCTTTTAATTATAACGAAGTAATGTTTTTGGGCATAACATTTCTCATGATACTCAATACCCTCTTATACTCATTGGGTCTATTTTCTAATTCTACAGATAACAATTATAGTCTAACACCCAACCGTACTTGATACTGAAAATGAAGCAATTCTCATTTCAAATTTTATGATGCTAAAAAGCATTATTAATGTTGCGAAATAATATCAAATCACTCCTAACACCTTTGCTTAAATTTATTTACAATAAAATTTTAAACACAAAATTCGCGTGTTAGAGCAAAATAGAAATGTCCCCTTTTGAGCAAGATAGAGATGTCCCTTTTTCACCAAAGAAGACACGCGTTAGCGCGTCGAATTCTTTTGAATTTTATATCAAAATTAATAATAAAGCC
>SDBS01006134.1_pt1 | contig 11703 bp, 8 predicted proteins | sample 2277091 | NCBI WGS metagenome assembly SDBS01 (sample SAMN10404972, study PRJNA504765) | marine sediment metagenome | isolation source: marine sediment core GS10_PC15, 163 cmbsf | place: Arctic Ocean: Southern Knipovich Ridge | collected 2010 | reverse complement strand
ACAGCAGTGTTCCATAGTCCGTCTTTGGGAAATATACCTCTGCCGACAACTTTAACGGGTCCGGTCTCATCACAACCCATACCCCAATGTGCAATGTCGATGTGGTGGCCTCCCCAGTCAGTAACCTGGCCCCCGGAGTAATCCATAATCCAGCGAAAGTTCCAATGGCAGCGTTTTTCAGTGTACGGGACACAGGGGGCAGGCCCCAGCCACATCTCATAGTCAAAGCCCTCCGGAACCGGCATCAGCGGTTGAGGTCTAATTCGATTAACAGTCGGCTGACCTCCTCCCGGATTATATCCTCCGCCGATACCAACTTCGACTCTTCGTAGAGTTCCAATACGTTGATTACGCACCAGTTCGCACGCAAAACGAAAGTGTGCCGTTGACCGCTGCCAGCTCCCTGTTTGCCATACACACTTGTACCGATGCACCGCTTCGACCATAGCCCTTCCTTCCGATATCGTCAAGGCCAGGGGCTTTTCGCCGTAAATATCTTTGCCGGCGCCGATACCTTCAATGGCCGGGACACAATGCCAATGGTCCGGAACTGATATGCAAAGTGTATCTATTTCGCTGCGGGCGATCATATCTCGAAAGTCATTGTACCGGGCACAATCCTTATTGCCATATTGCTTATTAACCTCATGGACTGCGGCATTCCGCCGGCTGGCATCGACGTCACAAACAGCAATAATTTGACAATCGTCCTCTTGCAGGAATCCTTTCACATGGCGCATTCCCATACTTCCTAAGCCGATCAGGCCCATCGTTATTCGGTTGCTTGGGGCTGGCCGTTTGTCCCCACCGAGGACTGAAGATGGAATGATATATGGCGCTGCAATTACCGTCGAAGCGCTTTTCATAAAAGCACGACGAGATATTTCCTGATACATTCGTTTCATTCTGATTTTCCGGCTATTTCACCGCTGCTCGTGCATTTAGAAGCATCTTAATCCATGCCCCAATATAGTGACCATGGTCATGATATGTCCGCCCACTGACCAAGTTGCCATCCACAACGCAAGGCTCATCGACAAAGATGCCTCCACAAATCTCAAGGTCGAATTTACACTTGGGCACAGTGGCCATCCGCCGCCCCTTCACACAACCGGCATAAGCCAATATTTCTACGCCATGGCAAACGCATGCGATCGGCTTGTTCGTTTCAAAAAAGTGCCGTGTGATACGGACCAGGTCCGGGTCATACCGTATATACTCAGGGGCACGACCACCGGAGAAAAAAATACCTGAATATTCATCCGGATTCACATCTCGAAATGCAATGTCTGCTTGAATGGTGTAACCCTCGAACTCGCGAGTAACTTGGCCGTCCCAGTCCGGGGGAATCTCGTGCAGGACCATATGATAAAGTCGCTTTTCCGGACCAGCCACTACAGGTTCAAAATCATCTTCCTGCAAGCGATAATAAGGATATAGTGTATCGACAGTCTCGCTCGCATCACCGACTATAATGAGTACTTTATTCATATCCGAATACTAACTCCACAATAATTTGTTGTCAATAATAGATTGTGTGTGGTTGGGATGAAAAAAGGCTGCAAGTCCCGATTCGGTCGGGACTCACAGCCCTTGATACAACTCCTTCGTAAACCAGTAACCGCAATGCTGAACTTTTTACCCTCGTGATTAATTTATCACACGGATAATATAAAATCCTGGCCGGGCTATTTTTTTTGCTTCTTTGGAAAGACCCAGATTATTTCATCTCCACTAAGGGATGTCCCATCAGATAGTCGTCCAGTTAAGTAAACTAAATGCTCTCCTGGGTCAAGTATTTCGATAACTTCCTGGCGATCAAATTTGACCATTAAATCCGTTATTCCATCACTATCATAGTCACCTATTTCAATGGGCGTCGACAAAGCTGGAACAGAGATATTCAACATTAGACTGGAAATAACAATGTCGCTTACGTTAAAACCTCCAGGAAGCTCAATGTAAGTTGTTACAAATTGGCCCTGGCTCCCAAGGTTCAGAGTATCTGGATCAAAATCAAGTGTGGCATTAATTCGTGGCCCATAAATCTCTCTGTACACCTCGTATGTCATCTCTTCGGGTATATCAATATGTACACCATCTTGAAAATTGGAGTGTCCGCTCAGCCTGTACCATAGTACGGGCCAGTCATTGTGCCCTGTAAGCACTTGACCAGGAGATGGCCCACCATCATCCGCAGGCACGTTTGCTCGAACATAGTTAATGTCTGCATTCACGCCAGTATCCCAGTTGCCATTATGATTCCAATTTACCGGACCACTTTCACTGACTATCCAGGGTAAACCATTTAGACGCAAAGGTCCAACTGGAACAGTGACGCCAGCAGCACCTCCTATGCCCGCATTTTCATCAAGACTTGATTCATCCAGTGTTGGCAACACCTCACGCGAGTAGTCCAGCTCCCAACCTGTGTGATTCGAGTGCGGCGTTTGCCAGTGATAGTTCATGATACTGTGGTAGTTAGGCTTGTAGTTGATATCGTCATTGCCACCATGGTCTAGATTGAGATTATGCCCAAATTCATGCATAAATGTACCAACCTGCTGGTCTTCATCACCTCCTGGTGGTGACCATGCCCCTAGAGTAACCATGAAATCGTTACCAGGCCTTTCTCCGTAGCCCGACGATGTTCCGCCGGAGTGTGTATTGGCAAAGATACAGTACCTGTATACCTTCGCCTTTGCATCTCTGATATTAGACCAGTTTGTATCAGTTCTTTGGGCTGGAGTACCAAATCTATTATTTCTGACGTTGTCAAAATCACCGAATGCATTGGGCCAATCAGCAAGTGGAATGTCAGTTTCGTCAAGCTGGATGTGAAGTGTTATTCCATCCATGCCATCTGGGTTATCCACCAAGCTGTTGGGCACTGCAGCAAACGCATCTACAACCCGATTAAGTGCAGTTTGGTTTGGAGCACGGCCTACCATCGCGTCCACCTCAACGAATAAATCTTTGTGCCTTGGATCTGCACCTAACGCAGGCAGATCTATATCTACAATCCCATCACCATTTTTATCATATCCGTTAATCTCCCACCCATTCAGAAGACCATCATTATCGATATCCTCCTCTGGAGGTAGTGAGATTCCTGGTATGGCAGTGTAGATATTACTATCCCACCTAACTGTGCATCCCCTGCTTGATGAGAAAACCAGCCCTGTAGTGGGATTCCAGTCACCCAGACTATCGCCAGGTCCGTAAGTTAATTGCGTTGTTGTTTGTGTACCGATTTGGTAGCAGTAGATAGCCCCGCCAGCGACGAAAAGAATCGAATTCTGCGAGGCCCAGACAGGCGTTGATGGTGTCAAACCAGAGGGGAACCCTGGCAGAGAGGTAACTGCCTTTGTTGCTACATCCAGCACCAACAAACCAGGTTGGCTTTCTTGAGTGAAGACTATCCTGGTCCCATCTTGACTCCAAGAAAGACCGGTCACTCCATAACCTGTTACACCTGGTGTCAGGTCTTCGTGTGAGGAACCATCTGGATCAGTAATGCAGATATGATACGATGGCGAACCACCCCAGCCTCCTCCAAGGTAAGCGATTTTAGTTCCGTCGGGTGACCATTTAGGCTGTTTTGGGTGCCCGCCAATTGTTCCCGGTATTGACACCACCGTTCCGTCTATCAGGGAGACCCTCGCGATGTAAGCGGGTCCTACCCTGCTTCCTGCATATACAATCCAATTCCCATCGGGACTCCAATCCGGAGAATGATTGTCCCAGTATGGATCGTTCACTAAGGGATTGTCAGGCCCCCTGATTGCCTGTCCGTCTGCCGTCATTGTGACAATGTAGGAGCCTTCGGGATTTGGATAACCTCCCAAGGATGGATCCCAAGCTGTATATCCGTCCCCCCATGAGAAAACGATCATTGTTCCATCGGGGCTCCAGCACGATCCCCCTTCACTCTGAGGTGGCCAAGCTGAATCCAAACTCAACGGCCCATAGATTTCTCCGATGCTTATACCTCCCAGACAGCGACTGGAGAGCAAACTCAGAGACAATAGTATCATACCTACCGTGAACAGCCTTGCTTTACTTGCATTTAACCTTTTCATTTCTTTCCCCTTCTAAATTTGTTTTGTTCTTTTTCTTAAACTCAAATCGTTAGTACTGAAAAAAAGAACGTTTTATCTCATAGGCGTCTCCTCCTTTCCGAATGCGGCGCGATAAAAAGGGCACCGCTACATCGTGCTTGTCTCAGGTTTACCAGTTTCGAGTAGGATGCTAAAAGCTCAGTTTGATTATGCTCGCCAAATTTAATATACCAGTGGTGATTATATACACCGGTAGGCTTTGAAAACAAGAGAAATTACCATAAATGAGAATTTTTTGCAGGAACCAGGAATAGGCGAGATACGAACCATCAATTAGTGCCGAGTCTCGGAGATTTTTTGGGATTTCACTTGAAATTCAACACATGATATGGTATAATACGCTTATGTTAGCCTGTCCCTTAGGGGCCATCAGGCTAACATAAACCGCCAGCAGGCGAAAGATATAGCGGAGAACCGCACGAATCGTCCCGCACCAAATAGGCCGTTGCCGTAATTTGGTGCTGGACACGCTAAAAAGCACTATCTGTCAAGCCAGACAAGGTTTTGAACATTTACATTTGTGTAATTTGGATTTGTTTCGAATTTCAGAACCTGTCCTGAGCGTAGTCGATGGATTAGAATTTAGGATTTCATGCTAACAGATAACTCCTTACCCAATATTATGATACAATCAAAAACCGATAATCATTTATCAATAATCAATAATCATTTGGCATTCGCACCTCTACATCTGTCGAGAACCCTCTACAAATCAACCCTTTTTATGCAAAACAAACCCAATTTCCAAAAAAGTCAAATGAGCGTAAGCATCTTTTCACAAAAGGATTATGAAAATATAAGCGATTGGACACTTGGTGAAAACAAACCCAATCAAAGCCAATCTTGAGTACACTCTAAAAAGGTAATGCTATACTCGATGATATTAAATATGGTAAATTTGGCAGATGTAGCGAAAGCCTAATGTATAAAACTATATTATTTCGTCCCGGCAATATGGAAAAACAAAAAAGAGCTTATCTTTATGCTGCCGTTGCAATTTTGTTCTGGTCCACCATTGCTTCCGCTTTCAAAATTTCGCTGCCATATTATACAGATGTCCTGGATTTACATATTTTGCATCTTCTGTTCTATTCCTCGCTCGTATCGACTATCGCTCTTTTTATTCACATATTATTTTCGAAAAAGTTAAATTTACTCAAAGCATTCTCAAAGACCGATTATTTGCGTTCCGCTATGCTCGGCTTTCTCAATCCTTTCCTTTATTACTTCATCTTACTTAACGCATACTCGATACTCAGCGCCCAGGAAGCTATGACAATAAATTGGCTCTGGCCAATGGCACTTGTTTTGCTCTCGATACCTTTACTCAGGCAAAAGATCAAACTAAAGAGTATTATTGCAATAACTCTCAGCTTTTTCGGTGTTTATATCATCGCAACTCGGGGAAATATTTTAGGATTTAAGTTCACCAATCCCGCCGGAGTATTACTGGCACTGGGCAGCACAATAATCTGGTCATTATTCTGGATTTATAACGTAAAGGACAAACATGATGAAGCGGTCAGGCTGTTTCTTAATTTTATATTTGGGTCCATCTTTATATTTCTGTCGATTTTACTTTTGGCAAAAATAAAAATTCCGGACTTTAAAGGCATTCTTGGAGCAGTTTATATTGGATTGTTTGAAATGGGGATTACTTTCCTACTCTGGCTAAAGGCGTTAAAATTATCGAAGACAACCGCGCATGTAGCAAACTTAGTTTACTTAGCTCCGTTCTTTTCTCTTTTGCTGATTTCTTTTGTAGTCGGCGAAAAGATTCTTTTATCAACAATAACAGGACTAATCTTCATTGTAGGCGGTATAATATTACAGAAAATAAATAAAAGGCCATGAAAAAACAAAAGCAGAGGTAAGTATAATGACGACAAACAGAAAACATTTATTAGTGGCAGCCTGTGCGGCAGCAGCAGTGATGGTGGCGATTGTGAGTTGGGCACGCGCGGACAAGACAGCTAAGGACAATTCATCCACAAATGTAAAGGAAGAGGCAAAAATCCTCCGGATTCTTGAGGACATATACAGCGATGAACGCGATGGATTGTGTAACATTACACAAGAAGACGGCAGGTTGCTGCGGGTCCTTACAGAGGCAACAGGAGCCAAACATGTCGTTGAGATAGGCACCTCAAACGGCTACACGGCCATTTGGTTTTGCCTGGCTCTGCGGACCACAGGCGGTAAGCTGACCACCCATGAAATCGATCCTTTCCGTATCCCGGTAGCCCGCAAAAACTTCAAACGCGCCGGCGTCAGTCATATCGTTACGCTTGTTGAGGGCGACGCCCATGAAACAGTTACCCGGCTCAAAGAGCCTATCGATATCCTCTTGATTGATGCAGACAAAGACGGCTACCTCGACTACCTCAACAAACTTCTGCCGTTAGTGCGTCCGGGCGGATTGATTCTGGCCCATAACACCACCGACCAGGCATCGCAAATGCAGGACTACCTAAAAGCTGTCACTACTAATCCCGCTCTGGAAACCATATTCCTGCACAAACATCCCAACGGCCTTGGCGTAACACTCAAAAAACGTCGATGAACACAAAAGCACGGAGCAAACTTATACTCGCTTAGGTACAACGAACGGCTTGCGATACGGACGCGTCAACAGCTTATTGGCTGCCTGGTTATCCACGAACTTCTCAGTCTTGGGATTGAACAGCAGTTTGGGGCCAAGCCGATACGTACTTCTCGCAGGGTCCAAGCCGATGGCCTTGGTATTAGCCAGAACAGTCTTGGCACTGTCACTAACGATTTCGCAATCGCCGAGGGTTTCGATATCTTCGCCGAAGGGTACTTCATTACCCATACGATATGAGATATTGCCCAGATGGCAAAGAGCACTGGACAGATGTGCTTCGAGGACGTCGGCGTAGAGGTCCTGGCGCTTTCGGCTGCGAACGCAGCTAATGAAGTTCTCGAAGTTACCTTCAGACCGCCTTGGATATTCCACATCAACGAGCGGTTCGGCCTTATCGCTGCCGTTAGGATAGAATTTACCACCGATGATGGCACCTTCTTCAAGGTAGAATTCGTTGGCGACCTTGCGCGGGAAATCGTCGTATTTTCCAACGAGACCGCGTGTCTCAAATACCAAAAGTGTCCCGTCATAGTCGTATATTGATAACTCCTGGTTGGGTGTCTGGGCCTGGTCCCTGAAATAGTTGGGCCCCTCAACCCATCGGCCGCCCATACTTATAACGCTCTTAGGCAGGGTAGCACCTTTGATTGCCCAGCGAGCGATGTCAATCTGGTGCACGCCCTGATTGCCCATATCGCCGCTGCCGAAATCCCAGAACCAGTGCCAGTTATAGTGGACCAGGTTCTCGTGGTAGGGCTGCATCGGAGCCGGGCCGAGCCAGATATTGAAATCAAGGTCCTTGGGAGGAGTTTTTATTGGCTTAAAGCCGATGCTCCATCGCGGCTTACAACAGTAGCCCTTGGAGACAAGCAGCTTGCCGTATTTGCCGCTCTGGACAGCGGCAATCTGGTGCGCCCAGCCATTACTGGCACGGCTCTGCGTGCCGTGCTGAACAATTCTCTTGTACTTGCGAGCAGCCTCGACGCACTTGCGGCCCTCGAAGACGTTATGGCTGCACGGCTTCTCGACATAGACGTCCTTGCCCGCCTGGCAGGCCCAAACAGTAATCAGCGCGTGCGAGTGATTGGTCGTAGCAACGCTAACAGCATCGATGTTCTTGTCTTCCAGCAATTCGCGAACATCGACAAAGGTATCGACCTTTTCATTGCGGTCACTAAATGACTTGGCACGGCGGACGAGAACCTTGCTGTCCACATCGCACAGCGCAGCCACCCGTACACCAGATATCTCATTGAATTCCTTAATGTGAGAGCTGCCCCGGCCATTGATACCGACTACAGCCACGCGAACATCGTCGTTCGCCCCTCGTACGCGGGAAAAAGGACTGGCCATCGTCAGACCAATACCAGCGGTTATCGAATGTTTCATAAAATTTCGGCGTGTGATACGTTTCATTGTCAGCCTCCTGTTTGAACTTGTGTTAAATTGAACGGCTTCGGCCTTACTACAAGCCAAAACGCTATAATCAATTGAAATTCCGTCAGCTTCTTTGGCGATATATTATGAGAATAATACCGTAAGAATTTAAATAATAAGGTAATTGAAAACAAAAGCAATAGCAAGAACCAAATTGAAAAAGTCAAAAATTTCAAATTCTTCCACAAACGCCCTTTGGGCTTTTATTCAGGTAATGATTTCTTCGATTGTTCGTGCAACAATGTAATCCGGCAGCTTTCTCAGGCCTGGCTCGGTCTTATAAGCAGAGATAATGCTTTTATCCGGAAATGCTCCGAGTTCTTTTATAAGCTCCTCAGCCAGTGGCCGCAATCTTTCCTCCGTAATACCCGCTGCTGCTTTAGCTCTTGCGGCTTCGGCCAAAGCCTCAAATTCTGCCCGGCTGTCATACCAGTCAAGCTGCAACTCCAATTCAAAAGCCTCCTTAGCCCGAGTGCGGTCAAAGGTATATTGAATGCCAAATGGGTTGTAGGTCTCTATTCGTTCATCCACAAAAGCCAGGCACGCATCTTTGTATGCCGCGCATTTATCCTCGTCAATGTTCTCAAATCCGCGTTCTGCAATTTCCTCGACCAGCAGTTCATCTATCCTTTTTGATAAAAGCTCCTTGTTGGCTACCAGCCGCTCATAAAGGGCTTCATAATACGCCTTCAAAAGTAAGCTCGTTTCACTCATCTGTTTTTTCTTATTTCCGGCATTGGTGAATCACTTGTTAGCAAAGTGTTTCTATGGCTGATTATACTATGTAAAATCCTCAAATTCCATATCTGCGCCAGAGTGCCAACGCTAACATTTATCAGGTATTTAGTCGCATCGCAGGGTAAGATCGCTGGTAAATTGGGCATTATGTTAATTTAGGGGAGATAGGGGATTTTAATTCGTTTCCTATCAATTGGCTTTGATTGGGTTTGTTTTGACCAAGTGTCCAATTGCTTATATTTTCATAATCCTTTGTGTGAAATAAGTTTACGTTCATTTTGGCCTTTCGGAAATTGGGTTTGTTTTGCATAAAAAGAGCTGATTTGTAGAGGATTCTCGACAGATGTAGTGCCTTATAGGCAGGTAAGTAAGTGAAGAGTGAGCTAAAGTGCCTAAAGTGAACTAAAGTTAGATTCTCGATGCTCATGATCGGTAGTTTTCCTAAGGTTTTTCCGTTTCGCTCCAAGACTATTTACGAAAGATGCTTTTTGGCGTGCCCCGCACCGAAAAGGCTGCTGCCGTAATTTGGTGCTGGACGATTCGTGCGGTTCTCCGCTATATCTGCCGCCTGCTGGCGGTTTACGTTTACCTGATGGCAAACATACTGGTATTTTAACATACTATCAAATATTGTCAACAAAAAAAACGGCCAAAAAATCTCTTTTTTTGGTCATCCCCGCGAAGGCATGTGAGCCCGAACCCCGCCGACGATCCACCCAAAAATAAATTATCTATTATGTTTCTGTGTCTTCATATTCCCCTGTCTCTGCGTTATAGATTTTAAATCCCATGCGTGGGTCTGGGATTTTTTTGGGATGATAGTGTGAGTATATATATTTTGGAGGTAGAATCTCGTATAATGGGAAAGTGTTATCATACAAATTACTCTCAGTCATTGAATGGGCGATATTATATAACCATTCTGTTAACATACGGTCGTACATACTCCTTATTTTGGGGTCACTAACATACTTAGTTTTGTTTGGAAGGTTGATTTCAAACAACGTGGGTGTGCCGTTTTTCCTTAACACAGAGTCGTATTTTTCGGTGTTTTCAACGGGTAGACATGTCACGATGCCCCCCAAGTATTCACCACCATATATGAGATAGAGCCCAGCTTGTTTGATGATTTGTCTGTCGTCGATAGCAAGACATAATTCTCCATCAGAGTCCACTGAGTAAGGAGCCGTTTTTTCGATGCTTTGCTGAAGCATTTCCTCTGTAAGCTCAGGATAATCGCCACTTGGAAATTTTGTCCTGAAACATTCAATCTGCTCGTCCTTACTTAGAAGCAAAATACCTTTTTCATAATAGCTTTGGACATTGGTTGGTCGGCAGCCATGATAAACACGAATGTGTGAGTAACGTTGTCTGAACTCTTTGATTTTATCATCAGTGATAATCGAATCAATTGAGTGGCCTGAAAGCTCTTTGAATGGTATCGAGTTATCGTAATGTTTTATGAGTGTCGCTTTTTTCCTAATCTTATCTTTAAACTCTGGTGTCAGAATCTCTTTGTATATATCTTCAAGAGCAGACTTCCACTCACTGAAGTCTTTCCATATAAAAATATGTTTGTTGCTTTGCTTTTCCTTTGGTGTTTCAACTCGCCTGACCCAAAGAATACCGGGTATACTCAATATGCACAGAAAGATAATAAGAATACCAAGTTCGCCAAATAACCAACCTACAATACTATGCCCTTCACCCTTTATAACGCTCACAGTAGGGTCACTGGGCAAGTATTGAACTTCTATCGGGTAAGGCCAAACACTCTCGTTGGCAATTTTTTTTCGGAGTTTGTTGCTTATAAATGTATCTTTTGTGAACTCACGTCCATCAGGAACACGATATTTGTACTTGGCGACGTGGTCATATACTATACTGTTTGTTTCGTCATCAGTTGATGTTACTTCTCTCCAAGTTTCAATAATAAGGCCAGGAACGGTCTGGCCCTCCAATATTAATGTACCCTCTACAAGCTCTCTGCTGATTGCGTTGTACCCCAACCAACAAATACCAACGAGCCAAAGCACTCCGAACCACCTCGTCCAGTTCTGTCTCCCTTTAGTAGTGTCCACGTTCATATTCCCACCAGATTAAGAATTTTACCTCATCTTTTTAACGATTGCCGCCGGACTGTCTAAATTTGTTTATTGTCTTTGTTCGTCTTTTGGGCTTTGATTGTCTCTTGCTACTAAGACAATCTCAAAGTCAGAGAATTTCTTTTTGAAAATGAATCTTACTACCACAAAACTAATGTATATAAGAAGTAGCGTTCCTATGGCGTTACAAGGTGTTTCAATTAACTCTGCGGTTTCGCTTGACAATTCACCGATTAAAATAAATGCACAATACTTTATGACAGTTCTAACACCCCAAACAGCCAGCACAACTACTAAGCCACCAAGATATGCTCTCCACAGTAGACACCACCAGACCTTGAATACCCTGCCCTTAGTAATTTCAAGAACGTCAAGTTCCATCTTATCCCCTTTTAGAAAAGTTCCTTACCGCACCATTTTTATGTCACCATACCATTTTAACAGTTGCCGACAACTCTATTTCATGCGATTTCTTTAGTTTTGCAATAGATTCCTAACAATGATTATCCCGTCTGTATAAAACGGGAAACACAAACTTGTTTCTTTCTGTATAAGAAGTTCCCGTTGCTTCTTCTAATTTCTCACCCATTTGATGGGAGTTTCTGCACTGCCTGCTTTAGTTTTTCTGGTTGGGGGTTGCCGTGTTCAAGCCAGTCAAATTCGTAAACCTTCATATACGCTTTGGCATACTCGGCTG
>SDBS01006133.1_pt1 | contig 11703 bp, 13 predicted proteins | sample 2277091 | NCBI WGS metagenome assembly SDBS01 (sample SAMN10404972, study PRJNA504765) | marine sediment metagenome | isolation source: marine sediment core GS10_PC15, 163 cmbsf | place: Arctic Ocean: Southern Knipovich Ridge | collected 2010 | reverse complement strand
CCGCCCTGGTGTCGCCGGCCGCCTAAGGGACCGGGCGACCAGCTGCCTCGCGTGGGCCGCAGTCGCTGAGGCACCCAAGGGCGATGCCAGAATGCTACCAAACCCCAATGGAAGCGCGCTGTTGGCCGTCAGCCAAGCCGCGGCTTCTCAGGCGGCGGCTAGGGAGAGCGAAGGGTTTGGGTGCAAGATCGTGGGACAATACGCAGTCCTGGGTCCCTACGATTTCGTGACGATCCTTGAGGCCCCGGACAACGAGACCGTTGCGCACCTCTCCGTAGACTCGGCCTCGCGCGGAACCGTGAAGATCCAGGCGTTGCCCGCGAGCCCCCTGCCTGACCTCCTGAAGAAGCTGAAGGGCAAGGCACCGATCGGGAAGAGCTGAGGTCGAGCGGCACTCGACTGACCGTCGTGGCGTCGGACCGCGACCGTCGCAGGCCCCGAAGCGCGAGGCGAGTTGGGCTCCGTGCCTCTGGCCGGTGGGTTGATACGCCGGTCGCCATCTGACAATCTCGGAGCGTGGCAGGGCGCGGCGATCGGCAGGTGCAGCTCCACGGCGGAGTCGAGATCCCCAGGCTCGGGCTGGGCGTCTACATGGTCCGGCCGGGCGCACCGACACGCCAAGCCGTAACGGCGGCACTCGCCGCCGGCTACCGGCACGTCGACACGGCTCGCATGTACCGAAACGAGCGTGACGTGGGTCGCGCCGTGCGCCAGAGCGGCATCCTGCGCTCCGAGATCTTCGTCACGACGAAGCTCCAGAACCGAGATCACGGCTACGATCGCGCGCTGCGCGCCTTCGACCACAGCCTCGAGGCGCTGGGGCTCGACTACATCGACCTGTATCTCATCCACTGGCCCGTAGAGGGACGCAGGACCGAGACCTGGAAGGCGCTCTGCGCGCTGCTTGAGGACGGGCGCTGCCGAGCCATCGGGGTCTCGAACTACACGCGCGAACACCTCGAGGAGCTGCTCGAGGTGGCACCGGTGCGGCCCGCGGTGAACCAGGTCGAGTTCAGCCCGTTCCTCTTCCAGCGTGGGCTGCTCGAGTTCTGCGCCGAGAACGACATCCAGCTCGAGGCCTACAGCCCGCTCACCCGAGGGGAGCGGCTCGGTGAGCCCGTGCTCCGCGACGTGGGCCGTACCCACGGCAAGAGTCCGGCCCAGGTGCTGATCCGCTGGGCGCTCCAGCACGAGCTCGTGGTCATTCCCAAGTCGACACGGCCGGAGCGCATCCGAGAGAACGCCGACGTGTTTGACTTCGAGCTCGGCGACGCCGAGATGGCGCGCCTCGACGCGCTCGACGAGGGGTACCGAACCTGCTGGGACCCGACGAGGGGGCACTGAGGTGTGAGGGAGGGGGAGTGGGACGGGTCGCTATCGGCCCCATCATCTGAGCCTATAGGTTGGTCATGGTGACGCGAGTCCACCGGCTCGCGTTGCCTGTGCGGCAGATCCTCGAGAGCTCTGCGCTCCGAAGCTGACCTGCGAAGATCGATAGCGGAGAAAACTGAGGGTCGGGAAGGGCTCATACTCGTCGAAATCGACCGAAGTGAGCAAATCTATCGAGAATCAGCCGACCGGTTTTCGCCAATTATCGAGCAGCAGATCCTTCAGAGGAAGCAGGCGGTGGACGAGGCAGCAGCCCGCGAATGCGGCCTGTCGGAGACCTCGGCCAAGCTGGCGTGCGCTCTCCAGGTCATCGAGAACCTGGGGGCCAAGTTCAAGGCGGCCATGTCCAACCTGACGGAAGAGTCGGGGAACGCGGAGGTCTCCTTGTCCCTGATCGATGCACTCTCGCAGGAGTTCCCGGCGGAGCGCCTGCGGGGTGTGGTCGAGGGCATTGCCAGCACCCACCACAACCTGGATGGCTTGCATGAGCACCTGGCGCAGTGCACGACCGTGGAGGAGGCCATCGCGGTCACCAAGCGGCTGATCGTAGAGTCCTCGCCGCGCCTGACGCGCGAGCCTCTCAACGAGCGGGAGGAGAAGATCAATCAGACTCTCCTGGCCACAGCGTCGGCGGAGCAACGGCTGCATGAGGAGCGTCGATACGTTCCTCCGAGCCCCCAAAATCGGAATGATGCCTCGACCCAGACGATCGTAGAGACTACACATAGAGTAGCCGATGCTCTCAAAAAGCACGGTCTGCGGTAGCTAACAACGAACCAGCGTGTGCTGGGGGAACCCTTTTGTGGAGATTACGACCTCATGAACAGTCATCCTGTCTCACTTCTGGAGCAGGTGAAAGCGAAGGGTGAGATCCTCGCCGAATCCAAGTGGGCCGAACTGGTCGGCGACTTGGGCGGCAGTGGGACCACCGATGCGTGCTTCACCGCTCAGCTCATGGAGAACACCGCCAAAGAACTCTCCATGCTGGACGAGACCGTCCGCGCCACCAACGTCGGCAACTTCGATCGATTCGCGTTCCCCCTGATCCGCGCGGTATTCCCGTCGCTGGTCTCGCAGGACCTCGTGTCGGTTCAGCCGATGGACGGGCCTGTCGGGCTCATCTTCTACTTCGACCTCGTGTACGGCTCCAACAAGGGCCGCATTCAGAGCGGTCAGCCCGTGTTCTCGAGCCAGACCGGTCACCCCGGTGACGACTTCTACTCCTCGACCGAAATCGAGGAAGAGCCCGCCGGAACCGGCGATGGTGCCACGAGCGCGTTCGCCACGTCCCTGGACTACGTTCCCGTCGTGGAGCGTACCGTGGTCATCACGGATGGTAGCCAGATCGTGAACGACGACGGTGTCGGCAACCTGGTCGGCGACGTCAGCCCCGTGGGCGTGAACACGATCGACTACGCCTCTGGCGCGGTCACGGTGACCTTCGCTACCGCTCCGGCGAGTGGCCTCGAGATCACCGCGTCGTACGAGTACGACAATGAAGCGAATGACACGGTCCCCGAGATCGACTTCCAGCTGACCAGCGCGCCGGTTATCGCGAAGGTCAACAAGCTTCGCACACGCTACAGCCTCGAGTCCGCTCAGAACCTCCGCAGCCTCCACGGGCTGTCGGCGGAGACCGAGCTGGTCGTGGCCCTCGCGCAGGAGCTTCGGTTCGAGATCGACCGGACCATCATCAAGGACGTGAACTCGTTCGCACAGGCTGACTCGGTTTCTTGGCCCCTCGCTCCCTCGAGCGGCGTGTCCTTCACCGAGCACAAGCTGTCCTTCGGTGACATCCTCATTCGCGCGTCCAACAACATCTTCCAGCTCACCCGCCGAGGCCAGCCCAACTGGATCATCTGCGGCCTGGAAGTGTCGAGCGTCATCGAGTCCCTCCCCGGGTTCAAGCCCAGCGATCAGATGCAGACCCCCAACGGAGTCATCTTCGCGGGTACGCTCAACGGTCGGTGGCGGATCTACAAGGACCCGTACAACATCGACAACACCGCTTCTCAGAAGAACTTCCTCGTTGGATACAAGGGAGCAACCTTCCTCGAAGCGGGCTACGTGTACGCACCGTACATCCCGTTCTACACCACTCCGAGCGTCGTGCTGGATGACTTCGTCGTCCGCAAAGGCATGGCGACGCAGTGGGGGCGGCGCAAGGTAAATGGCCGCTTCTACGCACGTGGTCAGGTCACGGGCAACTTCACCCCGTAGACCTCGTTTTTCCTCATTCGCAATCGAGCCAGGGTCGGCTGAGAGTCGACCCTGGCTTTCCTCCAACTTCAGGCATGGAGTAGAAAATTGGCAACTACGAATCTTCTGAGCAGCGTTCTTTTGGCGAACGGTGACGAGTCTGCGGAAGTGACGATCGCTGAATCCTCAGAGCGCGTCAATCTTCGACTCCAGTCCGTTCAGGTGGGCAGTGCAAGTTCACAGGCCCGTCTTGTCGTAGTCGACGACCAAACCCGGATCAAGGCAACGGTCGTGATCGATGGCAGTGGCACGAAGGAAGTCGAGATTGAAAGGATCGATGGCGTTCTTACGCTACAGGTCGCCTGTAACCTCGGCAACTGTCGAGTCACGCTCGACGAGGTCACCGGGTCCGAAGGGGCCACCGGTGAAGGTCCTGGAGCAGGAGGGGTAGAGACTGGTGATCTTGCAGATTTGGCAGTCACCACAGCTAAGCTCGCCCTCCTGGCGGTCGACACCGGACAGATCGCGGCTCTCGCGATCGAGACAGCGAAGTGCGAAGTGGGCCTCCTCTCGGCGGACGTTGGCGGACGGGCTCTGATCGCCGACGACCACTTCACTCCTGCTGAGTTCGTCGCTGGTGCTGGAGGAAAGTTCGCTGCTGATTGTATGGACGCCGCAGCGTGTGCAAACGTCTACCCCGCTGGGGCTATCCCTGTAGCGAAGGTGGCTTCGGCTCCCCTTTCTCTCGAGGGCGTCACGGCTGATCCCGGAACTGGGGTTGCTCTCCCGGCAAACCTTACGACCTCGATCGCCATCACCACGGCTGCTGCCGAGACCAACACCCTCGCCGCTCCGAGTGCGGTAGGTAAGGTTCTCTCGCTGACTTTGGACGTCCGGGTAGGTGGCGACCGGGTCATCACCGTGGCGACGGCTATCAACCAGGCAGGTGACACGGTTATTACGATGGACACGGCGGGTGACAACATCGTCCTCGTCGGTGTGCAGATTGCTGGTGTGCCCGCTTGGCGAGTTCTTGTCAACGATGGTACGACCCTCTCGTAATCCGTAGGGATGACGACCGAGCACTTGTAATCCTTTTTCTGGAAAGTACACGAACATGAACCCCGAAGAGCTGTATCAAGGTCGCTTGAACATGGGCGACATCCTCGAGCGGTGCGGATCGCCTCGAGATCGAACCCTCCGCGACCCTTCCATCCAGGACAACCTCCACGAGGACGCTGCGACCATCGAGGAAGAGCAGACCTACGGCCGGGGCGCGGACCTGTGGAATCACATCGCCTCGAAGGTCGGCTACAAGAGCCTGCCCGAGAGTGCGGCGGACGACATTGAGGGCGTGAAGGGCGCGATCGACTTCCTCGATAACCTGTCTTCCTCTCTGAAGGCTGGGTACGCCGAGGGTCAGTCGGGCAACGGACGGGCCGGACAGACCGGAATCGCCACCTTAGGCGGAATTGGGCGAATCAACCCGTAGGAGGGTCGCATGCACCCAACCATCCAGAAGGCTCTCATCGAGCGCCTGGCCCCTGGGCGTGGGCCTACCACAGCTCAACTCGTCGAGGCTACCCGAGCAGCAAAGGCGAAGCGCGTCGATCGAACTCTTCGTAACCAGTTCGCCACGTCTACGAAGAAATATGGTCTCGACGGAAATGGAAGATTCGACAGAGTCGGGAAAGCCATCAGTGCTGCTTTCGACATCCTCGGCAAGCATGGGATCGAGTCGGGGGGTATGATCGACGCCTTCGGGCTCAAGCAGGACTCCGGCTCGCGCCGCCTCGACCTGGCTTGGACGAACCCGGAGGATTCCTTCTCTCCGATCCCGATCTCCAACAGCTACCTCAGTATCACCTGGCAGCTGATGAACAACAACAAATTCGAAGTCGTCGCCTACCTGAGCTGAGCCAGCACGATTGAGGGACAAGACTGCGGCTCACACGGAGACTCCCAGCATGGCCACACCTGACCTCCCCGAGAGACCCCAAGACCAACGGCGACGGAAGGAGTACGGTACCTCCCGCGTGCGGAAGTGGGAGAAGGCTCTGGCCCATGCTCTCGAACAGAAGTTGACGGGTGACGACAACGACCTTGAGGAGCAGGCCTGGCAGAAAGGCTTCTCCTTGGTCCTGGACGCCGCCTCCGAGGGCTACGACCTACGAGAGGTGGCTGTCCTCCGCGACCCCTCACAGCGCGTCCTGGGCACGGTACGGAAGCGTTCAGACGACACACTCGAGATCCGGAACTCCTCGAACAAGTTCCGAGGGAGCTACGACCCCTCCGTGGACGAGACCAGGGACTCCACCGGCCGCCTGATTGGCACCGGGAACCTCCTCGCGGCTCTCCTGGTGAACGAGGGCCGAGACTACAGGAAGGAGTACCACGACTATCACGGTACCCCGAAGCAGCGGAAGAACCGCTCCACCCGGAACCAGGCCCGTCGGAAGATGGAGCTGGAGACCGGTGATGAGCGCGAGGTCGACCACTCCAAACCCCTCAGCCAGGGTGGCACCAACCACGGGAACAACCTCAAGGTCGTGAGCTTCGCCAAGAACCGCACCAAGGGAGCGAAGCATGAGGGCGTCGACCCCATCGACCCCATCATGGAGCCTGGCTTCGTGAAGACCCCGGCCGACGAGAAGAAGTGGGACAGGGCCAAGACGCTCGCGAAGAAGAGCAATCCTGATAACATGTATGCTGTTGCCAACCATATCTTTCATTCTCTCAAGGGTAAGAAAACCGTGAGCGAGACGTGGTGTCAGAGGTTTGGACGGGCGCTCGATACGAAGATCGGAGTGTGAATGGAGCCCTACTCGACGGCCTACAGTAGAAAGCGTCGGCAAGACCTTAAGGAGAAAGGTCTGTGTATCCAATGTGGAAAGCGCGAAGGACCACTTTGCGGCCCTTGCAAGGCCAAAGAATCGGTATGTAGCAGGAGGTTCAGAGAGAACAGATTGAAGCTTGGCCTCTGCATCAGATGCGGAGATCTTCGAGATGAGCACGATAAGGCGAATTGCCAGGCGTGTAAAGCAAAGGCTCGTGAAGAAGCCCGCCAGAAGAGAGAAGTCTTCAGACTTGAGGCATTCGAAAAATACGGAGGGGCTTTCTGCTCGTGCTGTGGAGAAAGCAGGACTGAGTGTCTCACCTTCGATCATGTCAACCAGGACGGAGCGGAGAAAAGACGGAATGGAGAGACTGTGGGAGTCCGGTTTTACAGAGAGTTGTGTGATTCCCCGCTCCGATCCGATATACGGGTCTTGTGTTTCAACTGCAACGTCAGTGCTTTCCGATTCGGAGGGAAACCTCGACAACCGAGGATCAACACCTTGAGGACCAGAACATGAAGAAGAGCAAATCCATGGACGAGGGCCGATACCCCACGAAAGCTTTCCCAACGAAGGCCACGATAAAGGCCGCTTTCAAGAAGGCCGGAGCAACCCTTGCGGTCATCAAGACCGATCGGGCTGGTGGGGAATATGGGGACTGGGACTTCTACACCAGTGAACCCATGGAAGACGTCAACCAGGACATGGTCGGCGCGAAGGTCGGCAAGGCCTTAGGGCTCAACTTCATTCGAGTCACAGATCACCAGGGTGGACTGGACTGGTATTTCCAGAACCCAGGTCAGCAGAAGGAGAGCGGAACAATGGGAGAAGGCAAGTCAACTTGGGTTGAGAACTTCGCGCATGCCCTCGACGAGGGTGGTGCCGTCGGTGCCGCGTCCTTCGATCCCCACACTCCGCGCAAGAGGGCTCCGGGACAGGGTGCAGCACCCTCCAAGCAACAGATCCAGACGCGCAAGAAGGTCCACGGGAAGTCAGGCACCGGGCCGTCCAAGCATATGAGGGAGCCGAAGGAGGAGGCCAAAAAGGATAAGACCATTGACTTCGCTGGGTACAAGATCGACAACCCCAGTGGAACGGTCCGCAGAAAGAAGATCGACCTCAAGAGAAAGGGCGACCACGGTGCCGATCCTCTGGGCAACGGGAAGTTCAAGATGGTCCCGAGTGGAGACGTCGTCGACAAGAAAGAGCGAGACCGTCGACTGGCCCATCAGAATGAGTCGTACCAACCCCGCACCAACTACTCTGCGGAGCAGATCCTCCAGCTCCAGGAGACCGGTACGGCTTGAGAAGAATACGCTGCAGCGACCAGGCAAGAGGCCGTCATAGTGGATGGAGGCCGGCCTCTGCCAGGGGTCGGCCCCATTTTATCCAGAATTCAGACCGAGGAGAACAGGTCAACTCCTTCTTCGGAGTCTCCTCATCGTAGGCGGCCCGAACACGACGGAACGGGCCGCCTTTTTTCATCGTGTAGACGGGGCTATAGTAACTGAGTGTTTCCGTCACTTTATCCCTAACACAGAGGAGTCTCCTCATGGCGTTCGAATACCACAACCCCCAGGTCTTCCGAGTCGGCTGTACTCTTGGCCAGCCATTCGGCGAGTACAAGGTCGCGCCGGGCGAGTACGTCCCGACCCCCGAGCAGGAAAAGCAGGGCCTCAAAGCTGCTCGCTTCGCGCAGTTCTGCTCGAAGAGCTTCCTCCGTCGGACACCTCCCGAAGTCCGGAGGCGTCTTCTACAGGAGGCAGGCATTCTTCCACAACTTGAGCCGGTGGGCGCAGCAGTGGCCGCGCCCGTTGCTGTGGCTGCGCCTGTTGCCCAGCCTGCTCTGGCTGCTGTGGGAGCAATTTCGGACGGGGGTGGGATTCCAGGCGGTCAGGCAGCAGAGATTGTGGGTGAGCAGGCAGTGCCCTCTCTTCCCGAAACCCCTGCCCCGGCCCCCGTCGCGGAAGTTCCGCCTGCTCCGGCTCCCAGTCCCGCTCCGGCCCCGATCCCGCCTCGGAAAGACCCTGCAGCCCCGACCATGGAAGACCTCAACCAAGAGTTCGACCGGGCCGTGAACAGGGACTACCCGAAAAACCCCTAACGTAAGGACCAGGCATGGGTGGCGAGAACCAGAACACTCATCTCCCGAACGTCCGATTCGAGTCGAGCGAGGGTATCCGCAGACCGGCCCTCACGCAGACGGCTGTCTTTGCCTATGCCCTCGCTCAGCTTGGATTTCCGGTTGTTGACGTCGAGGTGGAGTCCCAGCAGTTGGGGATCTTCCTTGAGGTCTGCTTCGACGAGTACAACAAGTGGTTGCCCGTCGAGAAGACCAGCGTTCTCAAGTCGGTCACGGGCTCGATCCAGAAGTATGACCTGGCAGCTCTCGGTGCTCCCTACGGGCGTGGCATCGTGGGCGCGGTGGTTGTTCAGAGGGAACAGTTCTTCTCGCCGATCAGTGGCGTTTTCGCGCTGGGCATCCCCCACCCGATCAGCCACCTCTCGCCGGACCAGTATGACCTGGCCCTGCGGTACATCAATGAGGCGCGAAAGATCTATTCCTCAGTCTTCCACTTCAAATGGGAGGAACCGATCCTCTGGGCATTCTTGCCCTCGGGCTTCGGCGGGCCGTTCTCCCTCGCGTACACCTACTCGGCGGAGGCCTCGGTCCCCGCTGACATCCGACCGGAAGACCATGCCTGGTTCAAGAAGTTCTTCTTCAACCATGTCAAGCAGGCCGTCGGTGAGGGCCGCGCCAAGTTCTCGAGCATCCCGGGACCCGCACAGCAGCAGCTCCGTAGTCAGGCCATGATCGATGAGTCTCGCGAGGACATCGAGAAGCTCGAGGAACAGATTCAGTCCAAGTCCTACTGGTTGACCCCACCCCTTGGCCCTGGAGGTAAGATGTGAACACTCCAGACCTCGACCTCCTGCAGCAGTTCGAAACGAGTCGAGACGAGGGCAACCTCTTTCAGAGCGATCGGGACGAGGCCGCGCAGAACCGGTGGATCAAGGAGCAGTCCGAGAAGCTGGGCGGCGCGATCTTCCTGGTCCCCAACGCGACCGAGCGCCGGCCGCAGGGTGAACAGCAGGCCGCAGGGATCGACACCATGTTCGGGGATATCCTTGACCCGCAGATCAACAATCTGCCAGAGGACCTGCGCGATATCGAGCCGAACCTTCGGTGCATCATCGAGCACGAGCCCTCCAAGCAGACCTTGAAGCGTTACGGGGTAGACGAGACGCGAGACGTCATCTTCCACGTGGCCCTGATCATCCTCAAGGAAAAGGGTCTGGTCAATGAGGTCCGATTCCGAGGGATCGACGTTGCGGACCTTGCGGTCTGGGACAACTCCTGGTACATCGTTCGGAGTGTGCACAGGAGTGCGTATTTTGGCCAGCGCGCGTCAGCCTTCTTCACCGCCGCTGCCTGTAACCGGTACCGTCTCAACAACGTAACCACAAATCAAACTGCCCCGGGCTCATGCCCGGAAGAGGAGGTGATTGGGTAATGCTATACGGACACCACCCACAGTTCAGTCATGCAGACGCCGGTCGGATGCAGAGGGCCGATATCGTGGAGAGTCTACCTCTCGCTCACAGCCCTCGGTATTCCCAGGGCGTGAAGGGCTTCATGGGCGGGCGCGTTCGCAATGGTCAGGATGACCAGGTTCGAGCCGGAGCTATCTCCGGTATGAATGGCGTCCAGCGGATGGAGCACCGTCTACGCAGTGAGCGCGTCGTTTGCTCAGAAGGACGGATCGTCACCGAGGAGGAGAATCGCCAACAGAACATGGCAATGCTCCAGCGCGGCGTCGATCCCCGTACACTGCCGGCGGCGCACCAGCACCAGCCTGCATTCAACCCACACAGCTACTACCAAGGAGCCCCGTCGACGCCGATGCCTCAGGACCCCCGTCTCATGATGGAGGCCCAGCCCTACGGCTACCCGCCCCAAGAGCAGACGTACGCGCCCCCGGGCTACCCCCAGCAGCCTCAGCCGCAGATCCAGCTCGCGCAGCCTCAGCAGTCTCCTCGACTCCTCTACGGGGACGGGAATGCGGCCATGGTGGGCGACCTGATCAAGTGCGAAGCCAAGAGAGGGCCCATGGCGGAGATGATGTGCGAAGTCGAAGGAGCGACCAATCAGGGAATTCGGGTGACCGTGCCGAACATGGGCATCCTGGAGATCCCTTTCCAGGAGATGGATGCCTACGTCCTGATGGGCCGGGCCTCGTGATGCATGGCCACCGTTCACACGTACATAGCCAAAAACTCACTCGCCTTCAAACCGAACCCTTGGGTACAGATTCAGGGGTTCGTGTCTCTCTTCGAGAAGTCCGTCATCGAGATGGCGCGGGAGGACACGAAGGGCCTTGCAACGTGGATGCGGGACGAGGTCAAGAGCCGGGTTTACAACCAGACATTCGATCACGCCCCACTGAGTAAGCGCTACCTGGCTTGGAAGAAAAAGAAGGGCCTGGATCAGCGAGTCCTAATCGCGACCAACGACTACATCAGACTGATCGATGTGGTACCAACCGCGTCCTCAGTCAAAACCAAGGAGACAACGACCTGGGCAGTAGGTCCCCCGGAAGGTATTCACCAGCCCTCCGGTTTGAGGTATAAAGATCTGGCGCGGATACTCGAGTTTGGCTCCAAGAAGGCCAACGTCCCCCCACGCCCACACTGGCGGCCAGTGTGGTCCATCGCGATCCGCCGAGGTGAGGGAATCCTCAAGAACGTCAAGAACGATGATCAGTTAAAGAAGTTGCGCAGCACCCTGAGGAGCCAGCTCAGCGCACGGATGAGCCAAGACGCTCTCCTAGAAGCAGTCGACACCTGGGGCGAGGCGGTGGAGGGCGTGCAGGTCAGGCTGCGGGCGGATAGCGCCCCTGTGCGAGCCGTCAGTAATCCGGTCGAGATCACGATTGAAGAGGCTCTGCCGGGTAGCCAGTTTGGCCTTGAGGAGGCGGTGGCTGTTCCCCGTTTCGCTTTCGCCGGTGTGTGTAGGGCGCTGGAGGACTTCAAGGCAGCTTTCGCGGAACACATGGCTTTCCAGGAAACACAGAGGTTTGCAGTCCTCGAAGTCCTGGCCGGTGCGGGGCCAGAGAGTGATGCTATACGGCTCGGCTATGAATGGTATGACGGCCCGGTTCGAGTGGAGCGAGGGATACGCAAAGGAGAAAGCTTGATCTGGCTGGTGCGCGATGCCGGCCCACTCTCCATACCTCGCTGGCGCGGCGTCAAGGCCCTGCCCCACACATCCGAGAAC
>SDBS01006131.1_pt1 | contig 11704 bp, 10 predicted proteins | sample 2277091 | NCBI WGS metagenome assembly SDBS01 (sample SAMN10404972, study PRJNA504765) | marine sediment metagenome | isolation source: marine sediment core GS10_PC15, 163 cmbsf | place: Arctic Ocean: Southern Knipovich Ridge | collected 2010 | reverse complement strand
GTCCTGTATCGACTGGCTGTAAGCGAGGGACGGCATCTGCCGGGGGACACTATCCAGCGCCGAGGCATCCGTCCCCCGCTCCGCCTGCTTGAGAGAACGTCTCAAGGAGCGCATCGCCTTTGGATCGGCGAGGAGCTCGATCGTCTCCACGAGTCCCTGGAAATGCTCCAAACTCAAGAGCACTGCCGCAGGCACGCCGTCTCGCGTAATGGCTATGGCCTCCTGATGCTGCTCTAGCTCGCGGATGAGAGCCAAGAGCCGGTTCTTGGCCTTGCTCACCGGTATGTAGTGCACCAATTCCGTCATCTCAACACCCTATAGTCACATCTATGTCTATTTTAATGGCTACCTACTCCCTTCGCAAAATCTTCAAAAATCGAATCGTCTTCATCATGAGAAGGAATGTTTGCGTCTGTCCTCGACGCGCACCCCTGCTCGGGAAAGTCGGTGACTGGACCCTGAACGAATCAGAGGGGGGATCTCGTCTAACCCTAGATTGGCGGGAGCAGGCGGACTCATTCGAGCACCTCGTCTGCTTCCAACCCTTTCCGGTCAACCTGACCGGTGACGGCGAGCCCGAGCGCGTGCTCAGGACGCAGGCCACGACGGGGCTATTCGAGCTCCTTCGTGTCCAGCCGGCCATGGGCATCCCTCTCATCATGAGCCGAAAGCTCACCGAACAAGACAGCTCGCTGGGTCAACCGGGAGTGCTCATCAACGAAACGGCAGGACCGGAGATCTGGCCCGACGAAAATCCCATCGGGAAGCGTCTCCAGGACAAAGACCATCCCAACTTCTGGTACACGGTAGTGGGTGTTGTGGGTGACGTGCGACAGTGGGGAATGGAGCGCCCCCCTATCCCCGAAATGTACATACCGCACCTTCGCGATCTGGACCAATCCTTCGCCTGGGTGCGACACATCGTCGTCCGCACGGACATCGATCCATCGACCGTCGTGAATCAAGTAAAAGAATCGATCTGGAGCGTAGACCCGAACCTGCCGGTCTCCAATGTCCGGACAACGAATGAGATCGTTGCCCGATCCATGGGACGGCGAAGATTCAACACGATCTTAATCGGGATCTTCGCCGCAACCAAACTCACCGAAAGCATGATCTACGGTGTCAGTCCGACCGATCCCAAAACCATCGCCGGGGGTATCGTGTTTCTCGTATTGATCGGAGGGCTGGGCTCGCTCGTTCTCGCAAGACGGGCGACACGTGTCGATCCAGTCTTAGCCCCTCAGGGCCGAGTGAGCAACGTTTGCACGGATTAATCATCGCTGCAGGAGAAGACTAAACGCACCGCGGCCTACTCGTAATGAAGGGCTGCTAGCGGCTCGATGTTGGCGGCTCGGCGTGCCGGGATGTAGGAAGCCAGCATACTTCCAGATAAGTAAAAGACCTGGATGAGCGATGGGTCGAGCTCTTATGGCATTCCCCTCCCGTTGCCATCCTCCACGTTTGCACCACACGCTAGATCTGATATACTAGCAATAGTTAGCGCTGCTAATATGCGCTAACAAGATGGTTCTAAATGGCTGTGGATAAAATGCTTAAGGACGACGTTCGGTACCTCACGGCTCGAGGCTTGCGGCCGGTCTCTCCGGGTGAGCTCAACGCCTCACTGCGGCTCGCGTTGGACAGTATGTCGGTCATTCTCCACGGAGAAACCACTCATGATTTGACCGCCGCTGAGCAAGCCGTGCTGCGACGCGGTGGGCTGGTGCTCAAGGAACAAGCGGGGCCGGATCCGTTGGCTGAGACCGTGGCCAAATTTGCTGCGATCATCGAGAGCGGTTTGTCGACGACTGAGGTAGGAAAGCGTCTCAGAACCGGCCCAGGACGGATACGACAGATGGTCGCAGACCGCACGCTGTTCAGCATTCGGCTGGATGGTCGACGTTACATTCCTATTTTTCAGTTCGTCAAGGGCCGCTTGGTGCCGAATATTGGGAGGGTCAACGCTGCGCTGAATCCGGAACTGCACCCGGTGGAGGTTTTTGACTGGTACACCGTGCCGAATCCGGATTTGTTCGACGGCGACGACTACGAACAAACGGTCAGTCCGCTAGATTGGTTGAAAGCCGGAAACAACCCCGAGCCGGTGGTGCGTTTGGCCAATCTTCTCTAACCTTATGTCGAAGCTGCCGCGTCGTCCAGACTTGGACCGGCTTCGCGCTCTTGAGCCGGACATCATAGAATTACCGGCGGGCACTGAGCTCCATCGGATTCACTTTCGCGGGGGCAAACATCCTACCCTTTGGAACACCGTCCGTTTTTTTGGTCCCACCAACGCGCGTTTCGATCATCACCAACCGGATGAGGACGGCGAAGGTCAAATGCAGGAGCGAGGTGTCGCGTACACTGCGCCACTTGCCATCACTTGCCTCGCCGAGGTCTTCCAGGGCCCGCCTCGAGTTATCAATCGCGATCGCGGTAAACCGTGGCTGGTTGCTTTCCAGCTCCAATCCCCGGTATCCCTTCTCGACCTGACCGGCAAGTTTGCATTGCGCGCCGGCGCCTCGATGAAGCTCATGACTGGGCCAAAGTCATACTCTCAGAACTGGTCTCGCGACTTTTACGAAGTCTACGCCGAGATCCACGGCCTTTACTACCCATCGTCTTTGACCAACGAGCCCATTATCGCGCTCAACGAACGTGCCAAGCCCGTGTTTCCGCCTACACCCAGCTTCAACCGCGCTTTAAGCGATCCGGCGTTGTTGACGCCGCTCCGCAACGCCGCCAGAGAGCTCAGTTACGGTCTTCTATGAAATAGGAAATCGGCTCGTAGCCTTGAGGTGGCAACTCGCGGGCTTCCTGAGAAGCTGATATTCTTACATCTGAAAATCTTATGACCATAGTAGGTGGGAAAATAACTTATGAGAAATAGCGTCATCTTTACCCTTATTGCCGCAGCGGCAATATATATAACATTCTCTTGCCGTCAGGCCGAAGATATTGATCCTGTCGCGGCTGATATGGTGATCCAAAACACGACCATTTACACCGCCAATGACGCCCAGTGGACGGCAGAGGCGGTAGCAGTAACCGCTGACAAAATTGTCTTTGTCGGCTCTAACGCTGACGCCGCAGCTTATATCGGTGAAAATACCGTAGTCCATGATATGACGGGCAACACCGTCTATCCTGGGCTAACCGATGCCCATGTCCACCTCAAGTGGATTGGCCAGCGCGAGCTTGGTCTTAATCTTCAGGGAATTGATGATCTTTCCGAAACGGTCGCAAAAATCAAGGCCTATGCTGACAATGTTCCCGACGGTGAATGGGTCGTTGCTGTTGGCTGGATCGAAAAGAAATGGAAGGAAGGTCGTTTTCTTCATAAAGATGATATTGATCCCTTTAGTGCCAATAAACCAGTTGTCGCCAACCGCGCCGGTGAACATTCAATCCTTGCCAATTCAAAAGCAATGGAAATTGCCGGAATTACCCGCGATACACCGGATCCGGACGGCGGGCAAATACTGCATGATGAGGACGGTGAACCAACAGGCATGTTTATTGATAATGCCATGGATCTTATCCGCCGCCATATTCCCGCACCAAGTCGTGCACAGGATAAAAGATCTCTTCAGGCCGGCGTCGATTTTATGTCGCGCATGGGTTGGGCGCAGGTCCAGCAGGCCGGCGGCAATTACGCAGATATCGAACTTCTTAAAGAAATGCAGGCAGAAGGTACCTTAAAAATCCGTATCTATTATTCTGTCCTTTGGGGTGAGGAGGCCCATAAACTGCTGGAGCGCGGCCCGGAATTATCACCTGATAATATGGTTGATGTTAAAGGGATCAAATATTTTGCTGATGGGGCGCTTGGCTCCCGCGGTGCGGCACTGCTGGAACCATACCAAGACGCAGAAGGAAAGGGACTTCAGCTTATAGACCGTGATGAAGCCCTTCCGGTGATGATCAACGCACTTAAAAAAGGCGTTCAGATCGAAACCCATGCCATTGGTGATTATGCCAACCGCCTTGTGCTTGATTTATACGAAGAAGCATTTAATGCGGTTCCTGCGGAAGAGCGGGTTGACGCTGACCCACGCTGGCGTATTGAACATGCGCAAATCATCCATCCTGATGATCAAAAACGCTATAAAGATCTTGATATCATCGCAGTGGTCGAAGCATCGACCGTGAAAGGTGATCTTTACTTCGCACCTGACCGCATCGGTTCAGAAAGACTTGGATATGCTTACCTCTGGAAAAGCCTGATTGATCAGGGGATTAGATTTTCTGCCGGCACCGATGCCCCGGTTGAAGTTGGTGATCCACGGGTAGAGTTCTTCTCCCTAGTGCAGCGTACTGATTTCAACGGTTTTTACACCGATGACTGGCATGTCGAAGAAAAGCTAAGCCACGAACAAGCCCTAAAAACCATGACCCTGTGGGCCGCTCACGCCGCATTCCAAGATGATATCCGAGGAACAATTGAGGTTGGCAAAAAGGCTGATTTTAGTATCTTTGATAAAGACTGGATGCAGATAGAGCCGATCGAGATTATGCACAGCGAAACGATCATGACGATTGTCGACGGGAAAGTGACTTATCAACGATAATTTCCAGCTTTCACCTAACGCATTTTGGTAATCAACTGGGTTATACGGTCAAGCCCCTCACGTAAGTAATCCTCCGGTAGCCCAAAACTGAAGCGCAAATGGTGGTCCATGCCGAAGTGGTCACCAGGTACAATCTGGACGCTGTGTTCATTTATCAGGCGCATAGCAAACTCTGTTGAGTTGATATCTGCATGGAAGCGAGCGAGGACGATGGGCGCGGCTTGTGGGGGAACCCAAGCGAACAGGTCGCCGTGGCTTCTGGCCCAATGCTCGAAGTGAACATATCCTTTGCGGACGTAGTCTCGGGTTCGGGCTAGAATGCGGGGACGGACCTCAGGGGAAAGGGCATAGGCAGCAATCTTGTTGTCGAGCATTGCGCTACCGATGGTGACGTATTCCTGACGCGCCCATATTTCTTCCACCAAGTCTGTTGTGGTCACGATCCAGCCAATACGCAAGCCCGGCATGCCATAGGCTTTTGACATGCTGCCGATAGCCATCACGCGGTCGTAGCGTCCCCAAAAGGAGGACGTGACTTCATCAGTGGTACGCTCAGCCCCGGCATAGACCTCGTCTGCGAGAAGCCACGCCCCCACTCGATCGGCAGCAGTCACAACCGCATCCATCTCCTCAGTAGTCATGATGTGGCCTGAGGGGTTGTTGGGATTACAAACAGCGATGAGCTTGGTCTTGTCCGTTACCCTGCTGTTTAAATTATCGAGGTCCACAGCCCAGTTGAGCTCTTCCCTCAGGTTGAATTCCTTAACCTTGAGCCCGAAATTGTGTGCAATACCCCAAATCTGCAGGTAGTTGGGTAGCAAGACAACCATTTCGTCGCCCGGTTTCAGCAGCGTCCAGATTGTAGTGAAGTTGGCCTGGGCGGCGCCACTCGTGACCAGCACGTTGTCAGGCGTAACTCCCGGGTATAGATTGGCAATGTGTTCTCGCAATTCTAAGATGCCATTTGCCTGTGGGTGGTAAAGTCCCGTCGAGAGCATTTCCTCAATAACTTTAGGATCGTCGACAAGCTCTTCCGTCGTCATAGGGTGCACGCCGCTATCGCCGAGGTTGTAATCGACCACGTTCTCCCACTTTGACATCACTCGTTCTTGTGCGAACGGAATAAATTCCTTACTCATCGGTTTGCTCCTTAGATTAGTGGTCAGGCAATTTCTCCATGCCAGCTTCATTAGCCGCCTTGGTGGTGAGATCGCGGAGCTCTCTCTTGACCTCATCTGATATTGGCGATGGTTGATATTGCTTTAGGAGTGAACGGACCCGGTCTTGTGCCCGTTCCCAGGTAGACTTTGATCCTTTCTTCTCCCATGCTTCCAGGGTGTCTCGGTCAATCACTTCAGAAGGGATATAAAATTCCTCACGGAACCATCTCATCGTGTGGGGGTGACGCAAATAGTCTGCCTTGTGTCCGAGCTCCCGCACGATATCAAGGGCGATGGGTGTCTGCCGGCCGTCTATCCCGGCAATCAGGCGTTTGGCCATACCAATGATCTCGGCGTCGATCACCAGTTTTTCGCAGCTCAAGCAGCTTTCGAAGTCCATCATCCCGACGCCCGAAACCATGTTCGCCCCGGCCAGGGCAGCCATGAAGGCGCTAGTCGATTCCAGGCCACATTGGGCATCGACGATCTTGGCGTCACTCATCCCAAGATATGAATGAGTGGGCATGCCTAACTCTTTGCCCACTTGAATGTAAGCGCAATTGATCATCCAGGTGCCTATTGCGCCCATAGGGGTTGTCCCCTTGCGCATATCAAAGGTGGCGGGAGAGCCACCCCAAACAATCGGTGCGCCGGGGTTTGCCAATTGGCTGATGGTTACACCGCTAAGGCACTCTGCGGTATGCTGCACCACCGCGCCGGCGAGCGTGACAACAGAGGTCGCGCCGGCTATTGGCATGGAAATCAACTGAGCGGGGACGTTACATTTGGCGCAGTCGATCAAATTCTGGCATGTGACATCGCTCCACTTCAATGGCGGGGATGGGCAAGCGTCGAAAACCGCCACCGGTTTCTCTGCCAAGTCTTTTTCACTTCCAACCACGGCAACGAGCATATCTTTCATCGTCCACCAGGTTTGTTTTTCGAAAGCGCCGGTAATGATAGGTTTTCGCATATAGTTCAGCGCCAGATAGAGGCGGTAAAGATCGCCGATAGCCTCAGGCACATCAGAGGTGATGAAGGCGGTGCTCTGCGCGTCCAGTTGGGGAATCGTTTCCACTAGCTTGACAAATTTGACCAAATCCTCAGTGAGCGCCTGGCGCTGCCGTTGGGTTTGACTATCCAGAATCGTGAGCCCTCCCGACCCGGGATCGAATTGGACACTATCTCCTCCATAGTGAACAACTTGGTTTCCGTCTAGATCGTAAAGATAGAATTCAGACGGTCGAGTAGCGAGGGCCTGCCGGGCAATCTTTTCTGGAATCTTGGCGATCTTGTTTTCTCTGTCGACCTCTGCGCCTGCATCAGCCAGCAAAGAGAGCGCTTCATCGTTATGCACCTGAATACCGGGGTTCATTAACAGGGCAAATCCTTCTTCGATGATCTGTTTGACGAGCTCATCTGAAAGAAGGTTTAGTTTGGGACGCATCGGTCGTACCTCCAAGTGTACTGTTTGAATATTGATTTTGACTTTCCGCCGGGGGCATAAATGTTGTGCCTATTGGGATTTCTTTGTTAAGCAGGGGCGTCAAGCAGGCGCTTGGCAAGATCAACAGCGGAAATCGCGTCTGCTGCATAGCCGTCCGCGCCAATTTTCTTTGCGTAGCTTTCCGTCACCGGCGCGCCGCCAACCATGACCATGACCTGTTCTCGTAAACCTGCTTCTTTGAGAGCATCGATCAGGTCCTTTTGCTTGAGCATTGACGTGGTCAGCAATGCAGAAGCCCCCACGAGATTCGCGCCGGACTCTTTTACAGCATCAATGAAACCAGACGCAGGCCTATCCACGCCAATGTCAATAACTTTAAAGCCGTTGGCGGTCAACATCGTCCCCACGAGGGTCTTGCCGATCTCGTGTAGGTCTCCTTCAACGGTACCGAGAACGATGGTCCCGGGAGCTTGGTGGGCCTCGCCACCGACCAGGGCCGGCTCTAGGATATCAAGAGCCTTTGTCATTGCATCGGCGGCAATGATCAGCTCAGGTAAAAAATACTCACCGGAAGCGAACAGGTCCCCAACTCTTTGGATACCCTTGGTAAGCCCTTCAGTAATGCATTGCAAGGGATCCACACTCTTTTCTAGCGCTTCCTTTGCCAATGCTTCGGCATCTTCCGTTTTGCCCTCAACTACAGCCTTCGCCAGCTTGTCGAACATTTCCTGCTTCATTGGTTGCTCCTAAAGAATACCCGCATTGCATAAAATACCACCGAGACGCCAATCAACGCCGCGAGGCCAATCACCTCGTCGGCAGCTAGTTGCCAGAGCAACCAGGCGATAACGAGGCAACTCAAAATGGGAATGACCGGCCCCCCGATGAGCTTGAACTTCCCTGCTGCCGGTTCGCCGTCGCGATAACGCAGGCGGATCACGGCCAGACTAACACCCGCATATATGACCAAGATCGAACCCGATGCCACCACCGCCAGCGGTTTGAACGTGCCGCTCAATGCAAACACGCAAACCACGGCCGCGAAGAAGATCACCGACACATAGGGTGTCTTGTATTTTGGATGCACCTTTGCAAGAAACTTCGGAAGATTACCGTCCAACGCCGATGCATAAACCACTCTCGGTCCACCAAGTATGTCTCCACTGATTGTGGCAAAGATTGAAATCGCGCCACCTGCCAGGAGCATTTTAGCACCCCATTCACCAAATATTTGTGTCGCCGCCGCTGCGAGCGGTGCTTCTGTATTGTTTGCAAGCTCCGGGCCAAGCACGCCCTGCGCAACCGTTTGGAGACCAACGTAAAGCAACAAGATGCCCCCGAGCCCGAACAGAATCCCCCTCGGGACTGTTTTCGACGGGTTTGCGATCTCACCGCTGGCGTTGAGCCCGCACTCGGCTCCCGCAAAGGCAAAGAACAAGATGAGCGCGCCGGCACCAACGCTTTGAACCGACGGCCATTCGGAAATCATCAGATAGTCCATGTTGATTGCTAAAAGCCCAACGAAAAGCAAGAGCAGCAGTGGGACCAGTTTTGCGATGGTGTTGAATACGAAGAGCCTTACACCCGACCTGACACCGATGATGTTGACGACAGCCAGGCAAGTAAATAGGCCGACAATAAAAAGGGCGCGCGGAATCGTCTCATCGAGAATGGGAAACGCGATGGCTATCATTTCCACCATGGCGACCGTGATGGCCGCGTCAGACAAGACGGACCAGCCGAACCATAACAGCATCGCCGCAACAAAGCCTGCGAACGGGCCAAACGCTTCTTCGATATACGCATAGGCGCCCCCGCTACGTGTAACCCGACCCCCAATCTCTGCGAAACACAGGAAAACCAGCGCTACCGCCACCGAGCACACGATGTAAGCGATGATTGCTGCCGACCCTAGCTCGGCGGCGACGAGGCCGGGTAGAACAAAGATGCCGGCGCCTACTACCATATTGATGATGCTCAAACTCAACGCACCCGTACCGATTGCGCGTACCAGTCCTTCATCCCGTGTACGGCTGGTTTCGGTCATCATCCAACTCCGTCCTCGTAGAAGAAGAAATCGCCTCCCGTCCGCTCGATCAAGGCGGCATTCAACAAAGCAATGGCGGGATGAATGACCGGATTGCCGTTTTGCAGGCTGGTTTGCAGGACGTTGTTGGCCGCCACCATGTGAGGATACACGTCGCGAATCGCATTTAATCGCATTCAGTTTTCTCTAGCGCGTTTACAGATTTTATCCAACTCCTTTTCAACATCGTCACCAAGCGGTAACGGTTCGTGCGATTCTAAGATGCAATTAACCTTATCCAGGGCTTCTTCCAGAACATCTTTTTTGCCCTTGGCTGTCCAACTGTCGTAGTTTTCATGAGAACCAAAATCTGAAATATACCAATCATCACTGCGAACGGACCTAACTGTTGACGGTTCACCGAGATAGTTGCCACCAGGACCGACCTTTGAGATCACGTCCGTCAACCAGTTACCTTCACTTGTGTTTACGCCGCGATGTGCATGTCTGGCCAAGCGAAACGTTTCAACATCAATCAGGATTTTTTCAAGACTTGATACCATTGAACCATCCAGCATACCGGGTCCAACTATGATATCAGGCCAGGAAAGAATGGTTGGCATCCCCATGATCGCGATTTCATGGGCATTCTGAAAATTCAGAATATGTGCATCTGAGCCACCGGGCGACGATTCTGCAGGAAGACCATAATATCTGGCCATCTCAGTAGCCGCTGCATCCATTATGGAGAACTCCATGCTGGCATAACTTACGGTGCCAGTCCTTGGATTCATAACAGCCAGAGCCGGGGAATAAAGGATGGGCACACCAGGTTCATTAGCTTGAAGTAGGCAAATCATGGACAGGACTTCACAATTACCTTGAACGATCGTCGAAATCATATTTCCTGGAGCTGTCGCCCCCATTAGCGGCATGGGCATGATGGCCGCTGGAATATTCAAGCCTTTTAGCGCCAGATAAGCCTCGGTGTAGCCCCTTTCAATCATTAATGGAGATTGGGGGCAAAGCACACTTGAAACAGGATGTTTTTTTCTGATTTCTTCTTTGGTGCCAAATATGGTTTGTAAGATTTCCGTATACCAGGGAGCTTCCTCAGATGAGTTGGTCGAATCTTGAACATGCTTGGAAAAATTTCTGAATATCTGACACATATAGTTAACGGTATCACCCATCGTGCTATCGATATCGCGGGGATCAACCTGAAGCCAATATATTCCGATTTCATCAAGTGCATCGGCCAACCGCGTTACATTTTTCCAATCCGCGAAAGTTGCTGTCCGTCGCTCTCCTGTTTTTGTGTCCAATACCATCGTACCTTCACCATCCAGGCAAAGCGTACTTTCTCCGGCATTCATCACCACATCAGCACCAGGCCGACGTGCAGTCAAGACAAAATCTTTGGTTGTCTGTTTGAGGGATGATTCAACCAGGTTTTTGGGAAATTTTACAATTTTAGTGTTCTCATCTACCAACGCTCCCGCTTGTTTCAATATCTGTCGTCCCTGCGGTGTCTCTACTTGAATTCCAGTGTTTTCAAGAATTGTTAATGATTCTTCATGAATTCGGGAACATTCGTTTTTGGATAATACCTGAAAAGCTGCTTTCATAGGATTTTGTAGTATTTTAGGGTTTATCTGAATGACCCACTATATCTTCATACTTATTCCATCTCTTGTCGGTTTAAAAAAACTGTCCTTGCCTGGGCCATCTCTATATCCCCATAAAATTGACTGGTGTCTACTTATTCCTAAATTAACAAGAATACCATCGGCGATTGTATTCGTTTCTGAATTGTGATGCGAGGCCCTTGATCCGCTAAAACCCTGCACGGAAACTGATCTCCATGATCTGGCACTCGGAGCAACGACCTCTTCCCTCGAGTTGGCCTTGAATGGACGCTGTCTGCTTGGGAGAGTTTCTGGCCCCAGTAAGCGGGCCACACCTGGCGAAGTTCTGCTAGAAGTGTTGGTGTGCGATTACATGCTGGCGGTGACTGCGCATCAAGCCGGTAGTCATGGTGCAATCCGTTCACCACGTAAAAAGGGATTTATTTTAGTATCTAGGGATCCGGTGCGCCAGGATCTTTTTCAATCGACGCTTGGTGGTCCGCTAGCACTTTGGATAAGGGAGCATTTACCCAGGAATCCTGAATGTAATGGCGAAGAGGTTCCTCTTCTTTTGTGTCTGTTATCAGATTATAGATTGCGGGCACAGGATACGTTATGGCCGGCCGACCAATTCTCTCAATTTCCTTGAAAAGCATTTTCCAGTTGCGCCATTTTACACCATAGACTTCATTGCCGACGTAGATGACCATCGACTCTCGAGCGGATTTCGCTGATTTGCCCATCAAGAAATCAGACTGGTCCGCACTATCCATGATTCGGTCGCTCGGAATATCGCAGCCTACCATATTCGCCAATGTGGCGAATATATCCATGGCGTGGACCATGTCATTCGATTTTTGCCTTGGGGG
>SDBS01006130.1_pt1 | contig 11704 bp, 16 predicted proteins | sample 2277091 | NCBI WGS metagenome assembly SDBS01 (sample SAMN10404972, study PRJNA504765) | marine sediment metagenome | isolation source: marine sediment core GS10_PC15, 163 cmbsf | place: Arctic Ocean: Southern Knipovich Ridge | collected 2010 | reverse complement strand
AGGCTGGAGAGGCTCTTGAGAAATCAACTCTGTCGCTATGACGTTCGAAGGGAGAACGACCTGAAACGCTGTGACCACTACCGCTACACGCATGGGTGAATCCTCCCGTGCCGAGTTCCCCCCTTTTCCTGATTTCTCTATGGCGGTATTTGGCAGGCGGTTACACCGATGCGTGTCCTGATTCACATCGCGCGAGAGTTATGCTTGACTATTCTCGGTGGCATACAGGTACGTAAGATAAGCTAGCACCTGCAATTAACGGATATTGTCGTTGACAACTCGGATAGTCTGGGATATTGTGGCGTGGTACGAGGTGACAACATGAGCCCACGACGACCTCGAGGCAAGCGGCGATTCAGGTGGACGCAAGCGTCGGTGAAGAAGCTCACCGCCACCGATCCGCGCGGCGAGCGGTGGACCGATCTGACGGTGTCTGGTTTGACCGTGACCGTGTTTCCTGACGGGCGAAAGAACTTTGCTCTCAGGTACGGCCCCCGGCACAAGCGCCGGTTTATCACCTTGGGCGCATTCGGGGTGCTGTCGGTGGACGACGCTCGCAACATGGCCCAGGACATCCTCGCCGGCTACCGTCTACACGGCCATGACCCGGCACGGGCGTTGCGAAAGTCGCGGGCGGTGCCGACGTTCTCGGCGTGGGTGGTGGAGTATCTACCGCAACGGAAACTCGACTGCCCGAAGAGCGCGGGAAGAGACGCCGCGTACCTTGGCGACGCCGAAGAATACTTCGGTGATCGCTCCCTCGATGAGATCGAATTTGCGGACATCCAGGACGCTCGCAACGCTATCGCGACCGAGCGAGGCAACACCACCGCAAACCGCTGGCTGAGCGCCGTGCGGGCGTGCTTCTGTGCCGCTGTGCCGCGTTTCGATGCGGTGGAGGACTCAACACACGGCATAAAGGTGGCCGACGAGAAAACAGGCCGCAGACGCCCGCGCATCCTTACCGACGCCGAGCTCGCGGCCGTCATCGTCGAGGTGAATCGGATCGCGGACCCGTTCGCGCGGGGCGTGTTCGCGTTGCTCATTCTCACCGGATGCCGGAAGGGCGAGGCCCTCGGCGCTCGATGGGACGAGATGAGCCTGGACGTGGGCGAGTGGCATATCAGTTTTACGAAGAGCGGCGTTCCTCAGACCGTGTATCTGGCCCCTCCGGCGGTCGAGATGCTGCGAACACTCCCGCGTATCGAGGGCAGCCCGTGGGTTTTTCCGAGCAGCCGAAACCCCGAGCGAAACCACCTAACCTCGATTGACGGCCGGTGGTATGACATCCGCGAACGGGCCGGCGTGTCCGACGCCGTGATCCACGATTTTCGACGTTCATTCGCCGACCGAGTCAAGCGTGCTGGCGGGTTGCAGGTGGCAAGCGCGGCGCTCCGACACGCGAGCATCGAAGTGACCAGCTCGAGCTACACACCGGCTGACGAAGACCTCGTGCGAGACACCGTGGCTCAGGTCGCGGTGGTGATCGCGTTTCCGAAAGCTGCGAGCGCCTGATGGAAAAGACGGGCCTCCTCTGCATGTTGTTTCACGAGCGGAAGGACATCGACCCCAAGCTACGCCCTGAGTGGTTGAACATGATGGCAGATGATCTCAAGCCCATGCCCGAGTGGGTGGAGGTAGCGGCAGAGTACAAGGCACTCAACGTCGCGTTCCCAATGGATGCGGTGGCTGCTGCAGTCCTTGGTAATCTCGAGTACTGGGAAGAGGCCGGGCTCGTGATTCGCGGGCGCGGGTGGTTGGCGGAGGGCCGCGAGTCGGCCGAAACGCTAGCCAGAGTTCGAGATGAAATCAAAGCCTGGCGGCCCAACGAGATCCCCAACCAGCAGCAGATCGTGGCTGACCTGGCGGCGGCGGCGAGGTGCGCTGAGAAGCGTGCGGCTGTGGCCGAGGGTGAGGGTGTGGGGTGGGAGGTCACCGAAGACGGAGCGGTGAGAACAATGCCGACCGAAGGTGCTGGTAATCGTCGCCGTTCGTATTTCAATAAGTTGGTGTGCGACTTGTACTTTGTTCTGCAGCCTGCGTATGAAGAGGCATTCGAGGACACATCCAAGAATCCGGGTCGACTGCGAGAGCACATCAGCCGAATCCTGGCGCCTACCGGCTGCAACGAAGACCTCGACCCGAAGGCGAACAAGCCCATCCACCGGGCAATAAAGAATAGGCGTAAACCCAGCATAAAACCGTAGTTGGATAAAAGGTCCGCCGTTTTCGACTCACGCGCCTGAAAAGGCGCGTTTTTGTTGAGCTTTCGTGGTTGGATAATTGCTCTAAGTTATTGAAACTACAAATACTTAAGGTTGACATTGGTTACCCTGGGGTCGATAATCAGCCTTGGAGGTGATAGATGAAACAGAGTAGGTTCCTGACGAGCGGACAGCTGGCCGCAGAGCTCGGTGTTGCCGAGATCACCGTGAAAAGTTGGCGGCGTAAAGGGACTGGCCCGCCGTGGTTCAAGACCGGCGACTCGTCTCAGTGTCACGTCCTATATCCGCGAACTAGTGTCGACGGGTGGGTTGAATCGCGGTTGGTTTTTTCCAACTCGAAAGCCGCGTAGGTGACACCATGTCTACATGCGAAGAACCCGCCGGCCACCAGCCGACGGGCTCTCAAAACGTACCAACCCGGCCACAGCCTATCACAAAACTTCCAATAACTGAGGAGCAGCGCGCCGCCATCGTCGACTATCACCGGCGAAGCACAGACGCGATTGCAACCGCCTACGTAAGGTTTTTGGAATCCGGCGACGCCCACTTTCTCGGCGAGTGGACGGCCGCGTGGAAGGCATACTTCGGCCGCCAGCCCCACATCGCGCGTTTTCGGCGCGTGTGCAAAGCCCGGCGGGAGTACGCCGCCTCCGAAGCGGTGATGCGATGACCTCACCATTCGATCGCGTTATCAGCGAGCTTGAGGCTCACGGCTGCAAACCCAGGGGGAATCATGCAAGGTGTCCCTACCACGGCGGCAAAGACCCCGACAGCCTGACAGTCACCGAAGGCGCGGACAGGCGCGTGCTGCTCACCTGTCACTCGAAGGAGTGCAGCTACGCGGACATTATGCACGCGCTCGGACTGACGCCAGCTGACGGTTTCGTGCGGACCACCACCGTAGACGACCGGCGGGTCGGACTAAAACACCCCCCGGGTAAGATCACCACGACCTACGACTACACCGGCGCGGACGGCGAGCTCGTGTTCCAGGTGGCGCGGTACGAGCCGAAGACCTTTCGACCACGCCGGCCCGACGGTAACGGCGGGTGGATCTCAAACCTCGACGGCATCGGCCAGAGGCCTCTCTACAACCTGCCGGCGGTGCTCGGGTCTGACCTTGTGCTTGTGGTCGAGGGCGAGAAGGACGCCGACCGCTTGGCCGAGGCGGGGTTCACTGCGACCACGTCGGCTGGTGGCGCCGGGTCCGCGAAGCGCACCGACTGGTCACCGACCAAGCGCCGGCGCGTGGTCATCCTTCCCGATAACGACAAGGACGGCACCAAGTACCGTGACGACGTGGGCGCACTGCTCACCGAGGCCGGCGCCGCCGAGGTGCGGGTACTCGAGCTGCCCGGGTTGGCTGACAAGGGCGACGTGACCGACTGGCTCGAGGCGGGACACACCACCGCCGAGCTCGGGAAGTTGATTGCGGGGGCGCCGAAGTGGACCGCCCCCGGTCGGCCTCAAATGTTTACCGTGGCCGAAATCTGCGCCGCTGAGTATCCCGAGCCGCGCTGGGCGATTCCGGGCCTGTATCCCGAAGGTTTCGCCTTACTCTGCGGAAAATCGAAGATCGGTAAGAGCTGGCAATGTCTCGACCTCGGCCTGGCCGTCTCGATGGGTGGCTGTGCACTCGGGAAGATCCAGGTGGAAGCCGGCGATGTGCTGTACCTGGCGCTCGAGGATTCCCCGCGGCGGATCAAGGACCGCGTGAAACAACTACTCGGGCCAGAGGACTCGCCGCCGACCCGGTTTCACGTCATGTTTGAGGCCCCGCGTCTCGGTGACGGCCTCGAGAAGATGATCGCCGGGTGGCTGGACGCCCACCCCGACGCCCGCGTGGTGATGATTGACACCCTAGCGCGGGTGCGACCAAAGGGCGCTCGAGGGAAAGACTGGTACCTCGAGGACACGGAACAGCTCGCACCGCTCCAGAAGCTTGCCCTCAATCGTCGCGTGATGATCCTGGCCGCCGGCCACCTCCGCAAGTCGGCCTCAGACGACCCCCTCGATCTCGTGTCCGGGTCGGTCGGCCTGACGGGTGTAGCGGACACCATCGCGGTACTCACGCGAGCCCGTGGCCGCGCTGACGGCGAGCTCTTCATCACCGGACGCGACATCGAAGAGAGGACGCTGGCGCTCACAAAGCAGGGGGTGCAGTGGGTGCTCGAGGGTGACGCGGAGGAGTGGAGGATGAGTCAGGCACGGGCCTCAATCGTCAAGGTGCTCAAGGACGCCGACGAAGACGGGTTGCACTACCACGAGATCGCCGAAGCGCTGGACAAACCCGTTTCCACAACACGGTCAACGCTCACCCGGATGGTAAACGCTGGGCAGGCCAGGCGCCTCGGTAACGGGCGATACTCTAGAAACACTGCAACAACTGCAACATGCAACAAGTCAATGGTGACAGAGGTTGTTGCACCTGTTGCACCTGTTACAGGTGTTGCAACAGATGCACATATTGCAGCTAATGTACAGGCTAACTCTCTACCTGTAGACCTCGAACACTGGCCGGTAGAGCTCCGCCACCGGGTGGACGAATTCGAAACCGGCGGTATGAAACGCGCGGCGGCAATGACAAAGGCGAGGGGCGAGCATGAGGCCAAACCGAAGGCCAAGGCCACGAAGACGGAAGAGGCCGCGCCATGGGACTGAGCATGACCGTCTCGACGGTGAGGCGTGGAGAGGGTCCGAGACGGCACATCATGCGCATGGAACACCTGGAACCCCGCAAAAAAACAGCCCTCGAAGACCGCTCTCCCTCCTCCTGCACCGTTCCTCACCCTGAATTCTCAACGATAACGACGATTTGCGATAACCGAATAGTGATAACCTGCGGGTTGAGCGTCATCCAAAGGGTACACTGTAACCCACCGAAACCAAAGCTACTTACGACGTTGGAGAGTCGCGGCCTGTCTCAACAACCGTCATCAGGTTTACGTAATAGAGATTATCGGACTAAGATATTGAGAATGACTGACTTAGGTGACTTTTCGTACTTACAATGTAGTGCACGCCGCCTCGGCTGTCAAGGCCGCGTGTCGCAGAATAGAAGGGAAAACGATGCCCGGTAGAGAGCTCCAAAGGTCCGATTACGCCTACACCGATGGCGGTTTCCTCGACCCCCCCCACAAGTGGGAAAAAGGTGAAAACTCGAATCCTGTCCGTTCTGTCCTGGGGAGGGGTGAAGCACTTGGCCGGTAACGCGCCAGTGCCGTGGCGATGACCTAACCGAAAGAAAGGACACGACATGCACGAATTAACAGTTCCAACTACGGACTCCGACGGCTATTCCAACTGGGTACGGCTCGGAACGCAGCCGATTCGTATCTTGACGCTCTTCACGCCGGCTGCGCTTGAGGCGACCTCGGCGAAAGTGCTGCTTGAGGGGTCGCCGAACAAGGGGGTCACGATTTACGCCGTCAAGGATCAGGACGGGGCTCGGGTTTTCGCCGTGGTTGTGACGGACACGTCACCGCAGGACGGCGACTCGATCACGTTTGACCCGGTGGGGTTCCAGGCGAACACATGGGTAAGAGTCCAGGTCGCGACCTCGTCCGACGTCGGCGTCCAGCAATCCAGCGGGGCAAGGGTGTTCCGCTTGGCCGAACAAGACCTTTAAGAAAGGACAAAATGATGACAGTTACAAATGTTCCCTGGAGCGAGGAGTACAAGAAGATCGGCGTTCACATCGCGGACGAGTCGGCGATCGGCGACCAGACGCACCACGAGATCCACGTCGCGGCGAACAAGTACCGCGAACGGGCCCGGAAGGCTGCGGCGCTCGATCCGGGGCTCAAGGAAGAGGTGAGGCACGAACGCGCCGGCGAGCTGCTGCGCAAGGCGCGTGGCGAGCTCGTGGCCGCGGTCGGCGAGACGACGCAGCGGCTCAAGCGGAACCTCTCGGACCTGGAAGCCCGGAGGGAAACCGCCGGGCGACCGACCGGGCCGGCTGACGACCTGGCGGCAAAGCTGCTGTGGCAGATGCGCGTTGACGGCATGATGCGCCAGCTCGAGGCGATGGAGTCGGGGAAGCGTGGCGCGGCGATCCGCACGGCGTCGGCCGCGGGGAACGCCTTACCGCTTGCGGCGCTCGACCAGTCGCTCGAGCCGCTCGTCAGCTCACAGCTTGCGGACGTGGCTCGATCCATGCTTGCCGAGACGGTCGACACAAAGGTCGGCGCGCTGATCGAAGCGGCCGAGGGAGCGGTCGGCAAGGCTTCATCGATCGAGCGGCAGCTCGGCAGCCTGGCGCGAACGGTGGCATTGGATGAAGGCGTGCCGGCAGAGGCACTCGAGGCGGTCGCTCGGCCGGCGCCGCTGAAGATGACCACCGCCGAAAAGGCCGAGGTGATCCTGTCCGAAGGCCTCGAGACTTTCAAAGAGCTAGTAAACGTAGGCGGGCCGACCGGCGCGCCTGATGATCCACCAGGCAACGCGGCCGCGTGAGCGCGGCGAAAGGACGAAGATCATGGCAAGCAAGAACACACCTTCAGTCGGCGGAACGAAGAACGCTCCGCCAGTGAGTCAGAACCCGAAGAACAAATCCAATCTCGAGCCGTAGAACCCGAAGAACGAGCCGCCGTGCGGTGGCAGCGACAACAGCGTGAACAGCGGCCCTCGACGCGGCGGGTTTGCGGGAGGTCGGTCATGAGTCTGGCATGGGTAGACAGTCTGTTGAAGCGTCCGGCTGGTCGATCTCATGCTGGCCGTGGGCGGGGTGTGCTCACAGTGGCGGGAGAGGGGTCCGGGATCGGGGTTTGGAGGAGTTGTGGCAGGAAAAGGCTCAGAATTCGGCGGTGCCCACCGATTCGACAGGCCGATCGACGCATGCGAACTCGCGCAGGGGCTCGAAAACACCCCTCAACGCCGTGTTAGCCTGGAGTCGAACGAAAGGAAATTCCTATCCCTAGCAAGTCCGGGGTGTTCTAGGGGACTGTGGCCGACCAAGCCGAAGTGTCGCCGGATTCGAAGCCGTCGGCAAAAATTTCCGGCGTTATTGGGCCTACTGATATTGCGGCAGCTTCTTCACAGGGACCGGTGCTGGTGACCGAGACCCAGAACCACTGCTCGGATAGCGGGGCGACGACGATGCTTGGACTGGCCTCACCCGTGCTCCAATAGTAGCTGTCGTAACTCCCCAATAGGGAAAGGGTGAACGGACCCACCCCCGCAACCTCAATGATTGGCTGGGCGCAGCCCACGGAGGCCGTGGTCGCCATCACCTGAGGGGTGAAGTTGCTATCTACCATGTTTAGGTTGTTGAGATGTGGGTCGGTAAATGAAACGATCGCGAAGCTATAGCTCATGGCAGGATCGAGCCAGGTAACGGGGAATGTAGTCTCCGTCTTGGAATTCGCCCAACCGCGGGATGTCCAGACGCCAGATCCCGTTGGAGAGGAAAACGCCTCGTAGCCGCCCGGATCGCTCTGATAGCTCACGGCATCCCAGCTCAGCCACACCGTGTGGTCGCCCAAGAGATCAACGGCAAAGTTCTCGGGGGCGATCGTCTGCGTGCTCTGCCAATCACCCCCAACCTGTTTGGAATTGAGGGTTGCGATCACCCAGGTGTCATCTGAGTGGAGGGCGTTCCATCGAAGATCCAATCCGACGCCATCGGCAAGGTTAATGGCCCACCCGGCAGTAGTGATGCTCCCGCTGAGCTGGTTGGAGTTCAGGAACAGTTTGCTCAAGTCCATGCCCCCCAGCTCCGGCGGGATTACTCCGCTCAGCTGGTTGTCCGACAGGTCAAGGTATTGCATTACCTCAAGGTTCCCGAGCTCCGGTGGGATGCTCCCGCTCAGCTGGTTGGAGGACAAGTCCAACCAAGCCCAGCTGTTCGAAGTAAAAGCCCCTTCCGGCCCCAGCTCCGGCGGGATTACTCCGCTCAGCTGGTTGTCGGACAGATCCACGATGCCATGATTGATTCTCATACTCCCGAGCTCCGGTGGGATACTCCCGCTCAGCTGGTTGGAGTCCAGGAATAGGTTACCCAGTTTCGAAAGATTCCCCAGCTCCGGCGGGATTTCTCCGCTCAGCTGGTTGTCGGACAGGTCCAGCGTGCTGCCATGCCACATATACAGATTCCCGATTTCCGGTGGGATGCTCCCGCTCAGCTGGTTGGAGTTCAGGTACAGGTCATCCAAGTTCGATAGATTTCCAAGCTCCGTCGGTATGACCCCGCCGAGCAGGTTGTCGGACAGGTCCAGGAAATACAAATCCGTCAGATTCCCCAGCTCCGGCGGGATTACTCCGCTCAGCTGGTTGTCGGACAGGTCCAGCCGCGTCAATTTTCCCTCCACGCAGGCCACCCCGTACCATTCGCACTCCGTTCCCACCGGTTCCAACCAGCGAGTGTTGTCAGACCAGTTGGCCCCGTCGGTGCTGTTCCACAGCGCAATCAGCGCGTCTCGTTCGACTTGGGGAATCTGAGCATCGGCGTAACCCAAAGGGATGAGCACCAGAACGGCGAGGAGGACGGATTTCTGCATGAGAGGACTCCATTTTCTCTTGTACTCCCGGTTCACTGTGTCCGCATTCTCCATTCCTTGGGGTTTAATGTCAATTCAGTGCCAAGTACGGACTGGCTCGGAAAGGCGTGGCACCCCCAAGGTTTTTTCGAAAGGGGTCACGGCGGGCGGGGGTGTCCAATGTCTAGAGACCTAGAAATGGTCGACCGGGCCCTCAAAGAGTGGAGAGATGAGATCACCGATCGCTTCGGCGCCGACGATCCGACGGTGGCGTTCATCAACGCCGCGCGCGGCGACGGCCCCCACTGTGGTGAGGGCCTCACCAAGGCCGCCCTCGGCGCCGGCCGCGTGCGCCTCGACCTACCGCCGTGTGAGAGGTGCCGGCGGATTCGCGAAGAGTTTGACGTCTACGGTTTCATCGAGGAAAAGTCGACGGCGATCTCCGTCGACATCGCTCGAGACATTTCCGAGATGATCAAGGAAGTCAAGATTGAGCTCGAATCGAAGATGCTGCGCGAAGACTGTCCGCAGATCGTGGGGCCTCATTAGACGCAACCACAGCTCGATTGTTCTCTTACCCCCGGCTTCGCGGCCGGGGGTTTTTCTTTAGGAGGAGGGCGAGGAATGAGATTCGGATTCTCGGAAGCACACTTGCCTGGCCTGGGTTTCAGCGTCACTAATCGGGTTCAGTCGCTGTCGTCAGAATACGACTTCTGCTCTTCGGTGTTCCCCTCATCTGGTTCAGACGCGAAAAAACTGATAGTCGGCAACCAGTACCCCCCGTGAGGACACCGATTCGTAATCATCAAAACGAATTCTCTCGCGGCCGAGTAGAGAATTGACGCCCCGTTGACACTGACGAGCCGTGCTCTCTTGTCTTCGTCCAAGTCCTCAAACGAATCGCGAAAGTAGCCGATTGCCCTCAACCCTAGATCATACCTTGGCGGGGGGTTTCCCTCTTTTTGATCCGTGTGGATTCTGAGCTCAAGGCGCCACCTATGTTCATCCTCATTGTTCCTTGCCAGCTTAGTTTCCGTTTTTACGTCATGCTCGGCGTCGCCTGGGACGTCTTCTCTGACGGCACCGACGATAATGTCGTCGAAAAAGTACCGCTCAAGCTGCAACGGGCTTTTCATATTTCGTATCCTCGTCAGAGGTCGCTAGGACGTTTGCCGCACTTATTGACTCCCACTCGTAGTGGAATAGAGTAAATTCCGATCGGGCTTCGGTTGGTACGTAGTGTTCAAGCGCTTTCGCGCTTATAGCACTCAGACCACCATAATCCGACCGACATACCCACTCCCACCCAACGGGTTCGAATTCGAACGGTTCGTTTTCAGGCCGCAGAATCACATCAGCACGGTAACCCAACGCATGCGCGATTTTCACCATCGTCTTGATCGTATAGTTGCCGTCGCCTTTCAGAACCTTGGTCACATAAGATGGCTTCACACCAACCCGCCGAGCAAGGTCCGCACGCGACAATCCACGTTCAGCAATCACCCTCGTGATCTGGCCAGCAAACCGATATGCAAGCCTTGCAACCCAGTAATCAGGCCGAGAGCGCGCCTCCTCAGAGCGTCTTTTGTAGCGGTCCGACGGGGCCTTGATATTGATCATGTTCTTTTACCCCCTTATTGCTAATTTGCGGCTGCCTGTTTCTCTTCGAAATATTGTTTTCTTAGAGCGATAGCTCGCTTCTTCTTTGCGTTGGGTGTTTTGTCGGTCATCTTGATAAACGCAAGACATACAATTATGGTGTGATCCTTGTCGTAGAACCACAGTATCCTAACCTTCCTTTGGGTGAGCTGCCATATCTTTTCTGCCACGTGGTGACATTTCTTTTTTGGCAGCATCCGAGGATTCAGATTCCCATTTTCGATTTCGTCGAATAGCGCCTCCAATTGATCGACATCCGTCGCCCTCTCGCAATCTACGAGAAATGTCTCTAGGTTGTCTGATCTTCCGTCGTCGATGGCCAGTATCTTCCATGCTCCATCACGGAGCCTCCTTAGGAACATATTAACCTCCAGGTTAACATGCCGTCAACCTTGAAAATTTCCCAAGCTCGCGACCATTCCCAAAATCCCAGTATCATACCTACACAGACTCCCATATTTTCAACGTCTTCTCAAGAAATTGACCATGGCGAAGCACAGATCCAAGCCTCCGTTACGCTTCCGTGCCCGCCCGACAGCGGCCGGCGGTGGCACCGGTGCAACCGGTCGCCCGGTAGGTGGACGGCGTTAGACGGCCTCAGCGCGCCCGTGGATGGCATTTCCGATGAGGCATCCAGTGGTACGGGGAAAATTCAGCCTTTGAGAACAAAGGGGTTAACTTTACCGATGCGTGTCCTGATTCACATGTTCCCGCTCCTCCGCTGCCCTGCCCACTCACCCTCGGGCAAGGGAAAGGTCGGGTGGGATCTCAAAACTCAAAACTCCTCCGGGGCCGGACGAGTGGGTCAATTGAGAATTGAGAATTGAGAACTGAGAATTTCCCTCGAATCACGCCTCTTCCGCCAACACCTCGTCCGTGCGCCCGTGTTTTCCCCGTTTGCCGCGCAGCTTCTCTCCGATCTGGTCCATGTATGCGTAGACCACGGGCACCAGAAAGAGGGTGAGCAGGGTCGAGGTGGTCATGCCGCCGGCGGTGGCCACCGCCATCGGCGCTCGCGCCTCGGCGCCTTCACCGATGGCCAGCGCAACCGGCAGCACGCCGAAGACCATCGACACCGCGGTCATAAGAATCGGCCGCAACCGGATCGGGCAGGCCGCACGCAACGCCGCCTCGCGGTCGAGACCGGACTCCTGCTTCTGGATTGTCAGGTCCACCAGCAATATCGAGTTCTTGGTCACCAGCCCGAAGAGCAGGATGATTCCGATCACCGACATGATGTTGATGGTGTAGCCGGTAATGAAGAGAGCGAGCAGTGCGCCCACCATGGCCGGTGGCAGCGCGAACATGATGGTGAAGGGATGGAGCAATGAGTCGAACTGACTG
>SDBS01006128.1_pt1 | contig 11706 bp, 5 predicted proteins | sample 2277091 | NCBI WGS metagenome assembly SDBS01 (sample SAMN10404972, study PRJNA504765) | marine sediment metagenome | isolation source: marine sediment core GS10_PC15, 163 cmbsf | place: Arctic Ocean: Southern Knipovich Ridge | collected 2010 | reverse complement strand
CGAGCCGACGGCCGCCACGTAATTGGTCCCCTCGATCGTGCCGGCTCCGGCCTCGATCACGATGTAGCCGATCGTCTCGGCGGCGCGCGTGGTGTCGGGGTCCTGGCCGACCTGCTTGCCGACATACAAGGCGTCGCTCGACGGTGCGTCGAAAACTTCCTGGCCACGGGACCAGAAAACGGAGGCATCGGCGTCATTGGCCGTCATCACCTGCCCCAGCACGACCGGGGCCGTGTAGCTGTTGACATACTCGCGGTGCGTACCGACCCAGGAAGATTTCGTGTCCGTGACTGTCGAGTTGAACTTGATCGCTTCCATGTTCACGCCGTGGTCGGCCACGTTGTAGATCCCTTCCTCGACGACCATATAGTGGACATTGATCCCGGCCACTGCCGCGGTGGAGTTATCGGCGCGGTCCATGCGGACCTGGAAGCTGTTGCCCGTGGCATTGCGAACCCGAGCGACCAGCGGCACGCTATCCTGGCCGTAATTGGGGGTGAGCGTGACGACCATCGAATCGTAGGCCCGGTCCAAGGTGACCGTGGTCCAGGCCGTGTTGTCGACGTTCGAGACCACGCCTTGCCGCAGGTGCGGTGTGTGAACGCTGACAGTCACCGAGGCGGTTGCCGTGTTGCCGGGCGTGCCGTCGTCGATGGTGTAGGTGAAGGTATCGGTATCGGTATCGTCAAAACCTGCAGCCGGTGTATACTCGATCGAAGTCCCACCGACGATCGTCACGGTTCCGCCGTTGGAAGTCGGTCCGACTGCGGTGATTCGCAGCGATTCGCCGATGTCGGGTGCGCAGGAATCGTTGGCCAACACATCCACTACGGCGGGCCCGCCGCCGGGAGGAATCACGAGCCTGTCGTCGACGGCCGTTGGTGGGTCGTTGACGTCGAATTGGAATCGGCGGACGGCCGTGTCGGTTCCGTCGGTTGCCGTGACTTGGACGTAGAAGTATTCGTGGAAGCCATCGGCCGGGTCGATGGTCAGGGTGTCGCCCGTGAGCGTTAAGCTGACGTCGCTTGCCGTGGCGGTGGGTTCGACGGCGTCGTGCAACAGTGTCGGATCGGCATGATATTGCGAACCGAGCGTGGCAATCAGCGGGCTGGACGCGATGCTTCCGGCCCAATCGTGGAACTTTCCGTTGGGCATGATGAAATACCAACCGTCATTGCCCCGGAAGAACTTTTCGTTGTACCCGAAGAGATCTTGCAGGTAGTCGTCCGAGTACTTGTAGAGTCCCAAGTCTTGATCCAGTTGATAGGCCAAGGGGGCCCATTGATCGGTGGCAAGGACTTCGGCCGAAAAGGTCAAGGATTCTCCGTCCAGGTCGTCGGCGGTCAGTGTCACTTGCCCATTTTGTCCGTAGACGACGGACAGATCGGCGATCGGATCGAGGACGGGAATGTAGTTCTCCAGCGTAAGTGACAACTGATAATCCCCGATGTCCGAGATGTCCCACGGGAGGACTTCGAGATAGTACGTGCCGGCGGCCGGGGCTGCCCAGGAGATTCGCGAGCCCAAGTTGTCGGGGTAACTGATGTCGTCGTTCCAATCGATGACGGTCGTGCCGTTGGAGTCGTAGAGCCAGAGCATCGAGTCGATCAGGCCGTTGAGTGTGGTTTCGAACGTATAGCTGCCGCTAGCGACCACGTCGAAGGCGAACCAGTCGACATCATCGCCGTAGTCGATCCGAGCGTCGACGACATCGCCGATCGCCACCGGCTCGGCCGTGGCGGAATCGTTGCCATAGTCGTCTGCGACCTGAATCAGTTGCAGTTCGTATTGCCCGGTCTGACTGGACCCATAGGCTTCCACCTCTAAGTAGTACGTGCCGCTGGCGCTGAACTGCCAGGAGATCCGCGACTCGGGATGGTCGGGCCAATAGACATCGTCGTTGTAGTCCAAGAGGCTCGTGCCGTCTTGGCCGTAGAGCGACATGAACGAATCGGGTAGCGTCGACAGGGAGGTTTCGAAGACATACGTTTCCCCGGCTACCACATCGAAAGCGAACCAATCGACGTCGCCGCCGATCCCGATCGTACCGGCGACCGTGCTGCCGATCGTAACGGCAGTGGCGGTATCCGCATTGTCGCCGTGGTCGTCCGGTGGGATGATAGTCAGGGTCGTGCTGGAGACGCGGCTGAATTGGCCCTCGTTATCGACGGCCCGGGCGAAGAAGACATGCGCCCCGGGAGTCCAACCGGTCGTGTCGAGCGTCATGCTGGCCTGGGAGTTGACGATGGTCGTGTCGGTAAGCATCAGTTGGTCGCCCGCGTCGAACTCCCCGTCGGCGTTGGTGTCTTCGAAGAAGGAGACGGACGTAACGGTTCCGTCAAGGTCCATCACACCGCTGGCGGTGAGGGTCACGGTCGCTCCGGCTTCCGTGCTGCCGGGCGAGGCCGACAGCGAGGTCAAGAAGGGTGCCCTGGGGCCGCTGTCGACGAGCAGATCCAGTGTGCCGAACGCATTGAGCCGGCCTCCGGTGGCCACGCGTCCGCTGAGTGACGCGAGCGAGTCGGTGCCTTGCAGGATGGCGGCCTTGATCTCGGCCACCGTCGCGTCGGGTGCGACCGACCAGGCCAACGCGGCCACGCCCGCCACGTGCGGAGTAGCCATGCTGGTGCCCGAGAACGAGGCGTATCTTTCGCCGGGCAAGGTGCTGTAGATGTCCACGCCGGGCGCAGCCAGATCGACCGTCGAGACGCCGTAGCTGCTGAAATAGGCCAGATTGTCGTTGTGGTCGGTGGCGGCGACCGAAATGACGTTGGCCTGAGTGTAATTCGAGGGATAATGGGGCGATGAATCGTTGTTGGTCCCGCTGTTTCCGGCCGCGGCGACGAACAGGATACCGGCATCGTTGTTGGCCTGGAGCGCGTTGGCCATGGCCGAGCTGTACAGGCCTCCGCCCCAACTGTTGTTGGTCACGCGGATGTTCACACCATAGCTGGTCCGCATCATGGTGGTGTAGTTGACTGCCTGGACGGCGTCGGATATGTATCCCCAACCGTCGGCGGAGAGGAACTTCAGGCCCATGATCGAGCTGGACCAGTTGACCCCGGCCACGCCTTGGCCGTTGTTGGCCGCCCCGGCGATGGTCCCGGCCACGTGGGTCCCATGGTTGTTGTCGTCCATGGGGTCGCCGTCGTTGTTGAGAAAATCGTAGCCGTGCACGTCGTCGACGAACCCGTTGCCGTCGTCGTCGATTCCATTGCCGGCAATTTCCCCGGGATTGGTCCAGATATTGGCCGCCAGATCGCTGTGGGTATAGTCGACGCCCGTGTCGATGATCCCCACGACGATATTCGAGCTACCGGTCGAGATTTCCCAAGCCTCGGGGGCATCGATGTCGGCGTCGGCCGTTCCGCCGGTCTGGCCCGTATTGTGCATCCCATAGAGTCGCCACATTTGCGAATCGTTCGGGGTGGCTTGCAGCTTTTGGGCGATGTCCAACTCGTAGCTGGCCACGTAGGGATTCTCGGCCAGGTAGTCTCCCACGACATCGATCGAGGAGCCCGTGCTGCGCAGGAGAACCTGACCGGCCAGACCCAGACCGCGCAGGACCTCGAGCGTGACGTCCGAACCGGTCAACAGGCCGATCGTATCGCCGGCCGAGCTGATCCCTTCGAGCGAATCGGTCGCGAAGTGGACGATCCAGTCGAACTGGTCACTTTCGACGTTGTCCGAAGGAAGGTCCTTCAGCGGACCGTCGTAGCCGGGAGGTAGGACGAGTTCCTTTTCGACCACGGCATAGGTTCCGTCCGCTTGCAGGGCGGTAGAATTGACGTGTCGCGGCGTGGTCGCGTCGCCAAGATCCTCGAACCAGTCGGGCGAGATCCACGCGGCGCCGGCGTCGTAGTCGCCTCGCGGGGAAAGCCCGTCGGCCGAGAGCAGCATTTTCGGCTCGAGGAGGTGAAATCCTTGTGACAAACGGCGTTGCTTACTGCGCCGCGTAACAGGCCGACGCATCCCGCGCGTCAGGCCGGAGTATTGCCCGAATAACATAGTTGTTCAACCTTGTGGCAGCTTGGCGACCACGCCCTCGCACGCTTGGCGAGTCCCGACATGGCCCATAGCTTTGCGTCCCCACCTCGCGATGGGTTTGCCTTTCTCGGGGGATGAACTCCACCGATCGCTCTCTAGGAAAGCACCCTCTAGGAAGACACCGCCCAGAGCATCGAGAATCCTCCCCATTTTTCGTCGCAGATAAGATCAGCAGAAAAGCTTTGTGCAACTGAAACGTAGCTTGAGTTTCGCGGCAGGGTCGGCTAAAAAGCCAGTGGGGACATGGAAGTTGCTGTAAAAAAGGGAACGACGTACGATCGTACCGATTTCGACAGTTAAGGCGCCAAGCCAACGGGGTGTCTATGCCAACCGCAAATTTGGGTGTCGTGAAATGAAGCGATTCCCATGGTAGCGGCCCTGTGGGTTGACGCCGCTCGCGCTTGCGCCAACAGGCAACACTGGATCGGTGTATTCACGGTGAGCTTGGCAACGGCTTGCGGGAAACATCAGCGATTTGCGGTTGGTCGAGTATTTCGCGCAATGTCATGTTGTGGAGTTCGCGAGAGGTCGCAACAGATTCTCAACGTGCACTCACCCGTCAGCCGGAGTACGATCGTGATGGGAATCCGGTGCGGGAGAAGCAAGCCAAAGCTGCCCGGCAAGAGAGGCCTTTTGCATGTGGCTCGTGTTTCTACGAGCGGTTTTCCGCGGGGCGGGCGCTCGTGCGAAGTTGCCCGTCCACCGTGGATTCCAGGAGCTTGCGTAGCTTTCGGTCACCGGACCTTCGTTGGAAACACCACTCCAGGTGCTGTTTCGCCTCGTCGAATTCTTTCGATGCCAACAGAAATGCGCCCAGGGCGTAGTGAGCGCTGTAGTGGGTCGGGTCGCAATGCACTGCGCTCCGCAAGCAGCGGATGCGTGAAGTGGCGTCGTCGAGTGCCCGGTAGGTATTGGCCGTGTCGAGCCAAACGTGGGCCGCTTTACGTCCTTGCAATTCACGCGCGCGAGCCTCGGCCACCACGACGTACCGTTGTTGGATAACTCGCAATCTGTCGGGCAGCTTGTTGCTGCGGTAGAAGTGTTGCAGTAAGCGCAGCGCCTCGAAGTCCGGTTGGAACGTCTCGAGGATGAAATCCGCCGGTAAGCGTGGCGCCAAGAGATCGATCAACAACTTTTGTTGCGTACTGCCCGCGCGAAAGGCTATTTGCCAGTGCTCGAACGCCTGGTCCCAGTCGCCGCGAAGCATGGCCTCTTGGCCGGCGACAAACAATACGGCGCCGTCGTAGGGACGTACCAGCATGGCTTGGGTCAGATAAGTCTTGTCGCCCGGCGACTGGGGGCCCTCGAGAAACGAGAGGTCGGCTAGCTGAAGATAAGCTTCACCCTGCAGGGGACAGCAGATCAAAGCTTGTCGAGCGTGGCGAAGGGCCGCGTCGAGGTGCTTCCGGCCATCTGGAAACGCTCGATCCAGCCAGATGCCAAGCGCTTCGGACGACTCGAACCCGGAGGCCTTGGCCGCATCGCGGACCTGCTTCAGGTCCATCGAATTCAGCGGCGCGTCGGAAGGCCGGTTGAACATCTCGATATGCCCGGCCGCCAGATAAGCATGGGCACGAGCATGGTCCGGTTGCCAGCGAACGACCGCCGAAAGTTGCTGCATCATCGATGCGAGGTGTTCATGGCGATCGTCGTTCTCGGCGTTGCGTTGCGCATGAGCCAAGGTGAGGTAGCGATGCCAGTAGGGTTCGGCTCGTACGGCTGCCAGGCGGTTTTGCAACAAGACGCACCCCAGCAACAAGAGGCACGCCGCGGCAGCCCACCAGGCGATTTGCGGTAGTTGAATCGCGGCGGGTGGTTTCGCGGCTTCCGCTCGTTGCATTTGCCACAAACGTATGACACAACCGGCCGAGACGACCGGAACGATCATGCAGCCGGGAACGTACCAGATGAAATCAGTTGCCGAATGCGCGAAGCAAGCGGCCAGACTGGCCGCGAGTGCCGAAAAACAGAGCAACGTGGAAGTAGAGAGCCCCGTCTGCAGTGTGGAGATGGCCCGTAGTGTGGAGATGCAAACGAAGATACACAGACCTATGGCCGACAGTGCAAGCAGTAACCCCAGACTACCGCCTTCAAGGAAAACCTGCACGTAGCCGTTCTCGGCGTGTGTGTATTCGATGCCTTCCTGGGTTTTCTCGTTGTGGAAATAGATTGGGTTCACTTCCGGGTGGCTTCCTAATCCGGTTCCCAACAAGGGGAAATCGGCGGCGGCCTCGAGGTCCGCTTGCCAAAGCTGCCATCGCCCTTGCTTCTCGTCGAGTTCGCTGATCGACAGGAAATCGTCGAGCCGGTTGGATACGGCTTGATACCCATAGATGTGCAGGCAAGCCCCGACAAACATGGCAACGGAAGTGACGACCAGGAGCATTTTGCGACTGACCAGCGAGCCGCAATACAGAACGACAAGGCACACGACGGCTGCGATCAAGAGGGCCATGGCCCCGCCGCGTGAAAGGGACATCAACGCAGCGAAAACCGAGACTCCCAAGGCCAGGAGTTTCAGTCCCGTGGCAACTCGCAATCGATCCGAGCCATGCCCGAATTGCGTGCGATGCGATTGTTTTCGGCGTGAGTCCTGCAGGTCCTGTTGAATCCACCAAACCAACGGCCCGATCCCCAGGGCAATGAACTGAGCAAAATGATTGCGGTTCGTAAAGCTGCCCTTGACCTGTGTTGCGGTGTCGGAGAAGGGGTGTCCATAGAACCAAAAAAACTTTCCATTGCCGCAAGTGTATTGAATCAATGCAAACACGGCCATGCCCACGGTCGCCAGGGCTATCCAACGCAGCAGAAACTGAACGTCTTCAACGCGGCGAACTCGTTGAACCACGACCAGCAGAAGAATCGAAAACGTGAGGATCAGGATCAGGCTGCCCTGAGTTGCGCCGGGGGTCAGCGAGATCGTGTTCCAGCTACCCAGGATCGCCGACATGGAAGTCGACGCGGAATCGGGGGCCCACAAGGGCAGTATTTCATGGTGATGCGGAGAAAGTGTGGCGAGGACCGCCGGAGGAAGCGGGATCAATTGCAGGCCGACCAACCCCAACGCCGCGAGGACCAGCCAATCCAGCGGAGAGTGGATCCAACTCGCTTGACTTACAAGGCTTTGACGCAGCAGCCAGCACAAGGCGACGGCAAAGGTCAGAATCAGGAGGACAAACTGCCCCAAGGCAATACGGCCCCCAAGAAGCAGCGGTACGACCACGATGATGGCAGCCAAACCGATATCAACAGCTCGCAGCAGCCACAAATCGACTTGTGATGAGTCCGCGTCCCTCTCTCGAGCGCGCGGCCAGGCCTCCGTGCTGGTTTCCGGCGTCGTATTGTCTGCGGTGTAGGATGCCACGGCGATTTGTGATGGTCGGTCAGTGTTAAGCGGCCCGGGGAATATCTTTTCGAGCGGGGCGGATCGGCTCCTCGGTCGGATGGTCGGATTCTGTCGCATCCTCCTCATGACCGTATCCGTATCCATACCCATACGCATTGCCGTACCCATAGCCGTAATAACTTTCGGCGTTTTCCTGAGCGAGATGGTTGATGACAATGCCCACTACTCGGATCCCCATCGAAGGGAAGCTCTCGGCCGCACGAATGACCGTTCGTCGGCGATTCTTTTCCGGACGGACCGTCAGCAACACGCCGTCGACCATCCGGCCGATCAGCGCCGTATCGCTAACCAATGCCGGCGGACTGTCGATAAGGATCTGGTCGTAGTGTGTTTCAGCCCAGGCTAATAGCTCGGAGAAACGCTCGCCGGAGAGCAACTCGGTTGGATTACCCGGACGGGGTCCCGAGGGGAGCACATCCAGGTTTTCGATCAACTGAGGAACCACATAGGCTTCGGCCGCTTCGGCGATCGGCAGCCCGTCTCGCAAGAGGGCCGACAGCCCTTGCGGGCCGCGCATATTCAGCAGCGGCGTTAGGCCCGGGCGACGCATATCGGCGTCAATCAATAGGGTCCGTTTTCCCGATTGGGCATAGGTGGTCGCCAAATTGACGGCGATCGTTGTTTTCCCGTCCCCCGGTTCACTGCTCGAGATGACCAATCGTTCGACGCTGTTTTCGGACAGCGCCAACGCCGTGCGCAGCGTGCGGAAGGCTTCCGTTTCCACGGCGTTGGGGCGCATGTGTGCGTGAATGGCCTCGATGCCACGATCGGCCACGGGGTCCATTTTGCGCACCATGGCCAAAACGGGAATCCCCAGTTGTGCCTGCAACTCTTCGGGCGAACGGAACCGATCATCAAGCAAATCCTGCAGGTAGACCAGCAGCAGCCCGCCGCCGATTCCCGACAAGAGCGAAAGCAATACGATCCGCGTCAGCTTGGGTGAAATGGGACCACGGCGAACTTCCGGCCGATTGAGGGTTCGAGTCCGAATCGAACTGTTCTCCTGTCCGAGATCGATATCATGCAAATGGGTTAACACTTGGTCGTAGTCGTTGCTCATGCGAGTGTATTCTCGCTGGAGTTGGTTGCGCTTGGTGATGGCCTGATCCAGGGACATCGCCTGACTGTTCGCTTCCTCGTAACTCCGACGGGTTGCCTGTTCGAGTTGGAGGGCTTGAGCGAGCGCCTGCTGGGCAAACTGCATCAGCAAGGGGGCCAACTCTTGCTGAGACAGCCCGCCGAGTTGTGAATTGTCGAGCCGTGATCGGTTCAACAGATATTCCTCTGCCGCGGCAATACGACCCTGGATTTCTCGCACCTTGTGATGGTTCTCGGCGTAGAATTGGAATATGGATGCCAGCTTGGACCGGTCGGCGAGCAACTGTTGGTTGGTACGCGAGATCATTTGGGCGTCGGCTGAGCTGAAGCCGAGTTTCCGGAGAAGCACTTCGTTCCCCACCGCCTTGATCAGGGACGAAGCGTGCTGTTGCAGGTCTTCTCCGTTGTGGATCGCGCGCTGCAGGCACTCTAGCTGCGATGCGGCCAAGTCTTGCTTAGTACGCGCGTCGATCCAGGTGTCATTGAAACTGATGACACGCTTCATCACGACGTTGACGTTGTCGCCATCCTGGAATAGAAGTTCACCGGAATCCTTGCGAGCTTCGGTCAGCTCGGCCTCCTTGACTTTTAATTGTGATTCGAGGTCGGTTTTTTCCTTGAAGAGGATATCCAAGAGCTCGTCGGCCGTGCTCTTGTGAAGTTTCTTGGTGAACGTCAGATAGGCACTCAACACGGCGTCGACCACGGCGGCCGCGGCCTGGGGGTCTTTGGAAGAGTAGCCGATGTTGATGATGTTCGTCTTTCGCGCCGAGGAGACATCGAGATTGCTTCGAAGGACTCGGACCCAGTTCTCACGCGGTGCGTTGGCCAAATCGATCTGGCAATTCGGCGGCAGTTGCTTCAACGCCTCCTCCAACACAACCTCGCTACTGACCATTTGGCGATACGTTGTCATCCGGTCTTGGGTCATCGAGCCGGATGTCATGTCGGCCGACCAGGTGTCGCCGGTCGGGAGAATCAGCAACGAAGCGCCTGATGAATAAATCCGCGTTGCCGTCGTGTAGTAAAGCCCTCCCAGAACCATGGCGGCCGTCATCACGACGATCATCGCCCCCTTGCGATACCGTACGGCACGCAAAAATCGAAAAAAGGCCTGGGCCGGATGGATCTCCGGACTCATTTCGGATGAGACGGGTATGTTGAGCATCGGCTCGGCCATGGCAATTGCTGTCTTCGTTAAACAAAAGTCTTTAGGTTCAAAGTACTAAAACAACGGCACGCTCGCGCTTACGCCGAAGCGAATGATCCTGGTGATGATGCCTGAAACCACTGTGGTCGGCGTGTGTTCTACGGTGACGATGTCTCCCGGCTGCAAACGGATGTTCTCGGCCGAGTTCTTCTTGGCTTTGCTTAGGCTGGCCAGAATCGTCACGTGCCCTTCACCGTTGCGGTTTTTCCGCATCACGTACACCTTGTCGGCCAAGTCGGACGAGGTGCCGCCCGCTTCGGCAATCGCGCGCAGCAGCGTGAAATCATGTTTGACCGGGAAATCGTAAGTCGACGGTTTCTTCACCAAACCGAGAATCGAGATCGATTCGGGTTGCCGCTTCTCGATCATCACTATGCTGCCGTCCGGCAGGTACGTGTTGTTACCGGGCTGGCGGACCGCCTCGGCGAGGTTCAAGCAAATCAGATTATCTTCTAGCGGTCCCGCCGCCATGGCCCCGCCGGTGAGCTGAACTCCCGGTTCACCCGGATAGGGACCGGGAGCCGCCAGCGCGCTCGGATCGCGAGGCAGGCGAATCTCTACCCGCGTTCCCGCGTCCTCACCCAGCCCGCCGGCTGCGATGATGGCTTGCAGCAAGTAGCTGGACCCGCGAGGTAGCTCGACCATTCGGGGTTTTTCGACGCCGCCGGTTACTATAATCTGGTTGAGTTGCTGTTTCTGCATCGTGACCGTGACGTTCGGTTGCCGATACAAGCGACCCTGGATGCAGGCAGCGGCAATCTGCTGCTCGGCTTGCATTAGGTGTAAACCGTCCAAGTAGATGCGACCGAGCTGCGAGATCAGGGCCGTGCCGTCGTCGCCGACGCGCAGTGGGAATTCGATTATCGCATCCGCTTCCAAACCGGCCGCAATCGAAACCTTCAGCACGTCGCCACGCCCGATGATTTCCGGGCTGACTTGTGGACCGGAGAGGCCGGAAAGATTCAACACGTGGGCGTTCTCGATCCGCGCCGCCTCGAGTTCCGGCGGTAGCGTCGCCGCCACATAGTTATGGCCGTGCATGCAGCCGCCAAACCCCAACACCGTGAATACCGAGGTGGTGCAAAGAAGCAAAGCTATCGAGAACCGGTTGCGAGTGTTCGTCGAGGACATGCCGGGAGCAACTCGTGAAATGCGTTAAAGAAACCGCGACGCTTAGTCGGGCAAATGTCGGCCGATTAGGGGCTGGCCAACTAAGGACTGGCCGGTTTCTTAGAATTGTGAATGGCCACGGGAACGGCGATGGCGGTAGCCACCATCAGAATCCCCACCAACGTGCACGGATTCGCCAGCCACGAACGACTGCCCGCCGATTGACCGCGGACTTGCGGCTTGCCGACGACCAACGTCACTCCGCGCTCGGCCACCGGCGGCGCTGTATTAGGAGCCCAAATACGGCAAACGGTCCGACTCTCGCCGACGGCCAGTTCATACATCCCGCTGCCGAGTCCGCGTACAAAAAACCGTCCCGCGCGGTCCGTCGTCACCGTGGCGATGTCCTGCTCCCGATGGCGTACGGTCACCCGAACCGAAGCCCGGGGATTGCCGGCCGTATCCTGCACCTGCCCAGCCAATACGCCGTCGGCATTCAGGGCGATGTCGTTGACGGTTGCCGTCGGCGGGACAAGTTCCGGTTTGGCCGTTTCGTCTGCGGCGGCTGCCAACAATGGATGAACCGGCACGATCATCCCCAAGCAAGCCAAAAGAAGCAGCCCCTTTTCCAGCATTCTCGCACGTCTCATTAGACCTATCCTCCTGATATGGTTCTCGCCCGCCAGGGCCAAGGCATCCTTGTCTACTTCATCGCGCCAGTGCGGCGCACCGCATTAAGTGTTGTTGCGGTTGCATCTGCCGTGAAAAGCTTGTTGCAGTAAAAGAGAGGGCGGGATGCTACCCGAAACGGCGGTTGAGGAAAATAGCATTTTGG
>SDBS01006127.1_pt1 | contig 11706 bp, 11 predicted proteins | sample 2277091 | NCBI WGS metagenome assembly SDBS01 (sample SAMN10404972, study PRJNA504765) | marine sediment metagenome | isolation source: marine sediment core GS10_PC15, 163 cmbsf | place: Arctic Ocean: Southern Knipovich Ridge | collected 2010 | reverse complement strand
ACCGCCTAATTTATGAGTAATCCATTGTCGATATCGCTCTTTCGTGCTATTGCGAATAACTGCATGACTTAAAAAACTATGCCCACGCGTAAAACATGAATCCCATTCCCGGACATGCTCACTTTCATCACCTTTTAAGGTTGGCACCTCAAATTCATTATGACAAAAACACGTTGGGCAAACCATTGTGCAGTTAGTACAAGACAGGCACCGTTTAGCAATATCATCATACTGAGGATGATTTAAATTTGAAAATAATTTATTTCTGATATTACCTTCTGGTAATTTTTTTTGTTGTGTTTTACAGGCATCATTGACGAGTTGATTCGAAAGTTGTACTTCTTCCTTGGCTGCATCATGCAAATTTAATGTCAGAATCAGTTTTTCACCTTCTTTCGTTCCAGACGAAACAACAAAACCATTGTTAATTTCAGTCATTTCGAGATCATAACCCGATTTTGCTTTCGCTCCACCAATGGCTGATTGACAAAAACAATTTTCAGTTGATGTCACACAATTGACCGCAATAAGAAACAAATTATCGCGCCATTTTTTGTAATGCTCATCGACATATTTATCTTGAAGAAAAATTTTATCCTGGATCGCAAGACCAGCCAAATCACACGCTCTCACACCAATCATTGCTTGTAATGGCGCTTGCTCAACAACAGGATCGATTCTTAACTTTCCTGCTTCATCTCGGCTCGCTTTCCAAAGCACTTCACGTGGCTTAAAAACTAAAGGTTTGATGGATTGTGACCCGCTTGTCCATCCTGAAAAAGCTTCTTTTTTATCAGTATGCTCTAAGCGATACCGACCTGGCGATTGCTGATCACGCACACCCCAAGGAAAGTGCTTAACATCATCAATTATATCGTAGACTATTGCTCCATTGATGACGCGCGGACCAATACATTTGTAGTTTGATTCTTTGAGTAGATCAACTAATTCATGAAGCTTATCATGTGGAAGAAAATAATGGCTCTCGCCCTCTGAAGACATGTTTTAATCCTTTATCCACAAATCCCAATGTAAGATAGTATCCCAATTATCTTTATATGAAAACCTCCTGCTTGGATAGTAGGCGATGAAAGTGCAATAGACTTTATTGGTATACCCCGAACCAAATAATGGGCAAAAATACGACAAATTTGGCAAGCCAAGACATTTGCTGTTGAAATATCCATCATTTACTGGCAAGTTATAAGAAATGTTATATTAGGCAAACAGGGATTCAACCGATATAATGGATGAATAATGGATCCCGGATATTTCGCTTTAGGCAAAATTCTGGGATAACTTATTAATTTCTCGTTGCGTGCGAGAAATTAATAAGTTAATTTAAATGGAGAGATATAAAATGCGAAAGCTCATCGCCTCAGGGATTGTTTGTTCGGCTTTAATATTAACAAGCGGTATTGCATCAGCTGGAAGCATGTCAGCCACTTCTACAGGGCCTGCAAACTGGTTTTCCAATTTTTATCTTGGCACACAATTAGGTTATGCTGAAACAAACTATCATCGCAACTGGCTCACAAGAAAAACCGGATTTACAAGCGTTAGAGAAGTTGAGAGCAAAGATTACGCCGCCCGATTTTTTCTTGGCTATTCATTTAATCAATTTTTCTCACTGGAATCTGGCTGGGTAGCGCTTCAAGGTATTAAGTTTAAAGATGTAAACGGCAGTGGCACCGATCCTGAGATGAACCAAACGATCATTGATTTTGTGGGTAAAGCAACATTACCTATAGGATACATTGGATTATTTGTCAAAGGCGGTGGTGCATACATCCATCGAACTGAGATAAGGGTTACAAACGCCAGATATTACGCCAACAATAAATATATTCCTGCAGTAGGCGCTGGTTTGAGTGTGTTTATCTCACCAAATGTGACGCTAGGTGCAGAATATGATCGTTATATTAGTTCTGGTGATTTCGAGCGCACTGACTTTTTTAGTGTCAGCGGAATTTATCAGTTTAGCTAACAAATTATCTATCAAAATTTATTTTAACAGTTTATATTGAATATTAAAATGTTTTGCAGAATCTGCTAGCCCTAAATCAGACGTCATCAGCCTGAGTTTTTCTATATGGGCCACAGCTAGATGCAGTGAATCAAGCGAACGTAAAGTCGTACTGAGCTCTGCCAACCACATGCGAGCACAAATAAAATGCCTTGGAATAAGAGAAATGTTTTTATAATGCCCATCTTTAACATGCTGTGAAAATAATTGAAATATATCTTTAGCGCTTTTTTTTGTTATTTCCTTTCTACGTACTTTTTTTGCAATAGCTGAATACAGTTCAATTTCTGTTAAATCGCTAATAACTGGCTGGGAATTCGTCTGCATTATTTTCTCAGCTTGATAACTCAATTTTTCTTCACAATAGTAAGCCGCCAGAACACTCGTATCGATATAATTCATCAATACCTTTCCTTATCTCGGCTTTCAACAATAGATTCACTCAAGCTCAAGCCTTGACAGGCGTGTTTTTCACGAAAAGCTTTCAAGCTTGGAAGCTTTTTATGTGTTTCTTTTGTATGGATAGCTGTCATAAGTACGAGTTTTTTTCCTCGTCGTGAAATAGTGACCTCAGCACCAGAAATAACTTGATCCAATAATTGGCTAAAATGCTCTCTCGCCTGTCGCACGCTATATTCCATAAAACAACCCTCATTTTTTATTGTGTACACTCTAAGTGTACACAAACGGCATTGTCTGTCAACAAAAAAGCTTAGCCACAAGGTATTCGTTATAACAGGAGCCTGGGTATGATGTTGATGGAAATAAAGCGCAGGAGACCGGAGGCCGACGAGCCATTCCGTCAAAATCATAATCCTAGAAACCGTAGTTGGGCGTGTTTAACAAATCCGTGGCAGTTGCTCACCTGCGAGCAATGCGAGAATGCGTGTACCCCCAAAAGCTGTTTTAAGCCGTACAAAATGGCGCGCATCATCAATCACCTCACCAATAATCGCGGCATCATGACCTCGTGGGTGAGAGCGCATGGCTTCTATCAATTTATTGCTATCTTCTGCACGACAAATTGCGACGAGCTTTCCTTCATTAGCAACATAAAGTGGATCTATCCCAAGTAACTCACATGCGCCTTGCACTGCTTCATGAATAGGAATTTTTGTTTCATCAACCGAAATCCCGACTTGAGATTGCTCAGCAAATTCATTTAGAATAGTTGCAACACCACCTCTTGTTGGATCACGCAAACAATGAATATCAGACACGGCATTTACCATTTGCGCAACCAAATCATGCAATGATGCCGAGTCCGATTGTAGCGATGAGTGAAATTCTAAGCCCTCACGACATGACATAACAGCCATTCCATGATCTCCAATATAACCGCTCAAAATAATATGATCGCCTGGTTGTGCACGATCACCAGAAATATTAATACCATCTGATACAATGCCAACACCCGTAGTTGTAATGTAAACACCATCGCCATGGCCTTTTTCAACAACCTTTGTATCGCCTGTGACAATCGAAACATTCGCATTTTTTGCAGCATTCGCCATTGACTCTACGATGCGTTTTAAATCTTTAAGCGAAAAGCCTTCTTCTAAAATAAAGCTTGCAGATAAATATAATGGTTTTGCGCCCGACATAACAACATCATTAATCGTTCCATAAACAGAAAGACTGCCAATATCACCACCGGGGAAAAACAACGGTGAAACAACATGACTATCTGTTGACATCACCATCCGACCAGAAGGTACTTTAAAACAAGCCTGATCGTTTTTTTGATTTAGCCAGACATTATCAAAATACTTTAAAAAAAGCTGATCAATTAAAGCTGCTGAAACTCGACCACCACTTCCAAATGATAAATCAATGATCCCTTGTTCAAAATCCAGGTTCATACCAATCCTTTAATTATTGCCGACACAAATAATGTGCCGCACATGCCCCTTCTGATGACACCATACAAGCACCCAACGGATCCTCAGGTGTACAAGTCGTGGCAAACAGTGGACATTCACTTGGCTTCATTAAACCACACAATACTTTTCCACATTGGCATGCTGTATTAATTTTTTCGCTAACTTCTGGCACAACAAATTGTTTTTCTGCGTCAAATGCCTGATAATCGGCTCTAATCTTTAACGCGCTATTTGGAATTTTGCCCAATCCCCGCCATGAAAAAGCATCTCTTAACTCAAACACTTCTTCCATTAATTTTTTCGCTTTTTGATTGCCCTCAGGAACAACCGCTCGCGTATATTGATTCTCAACTTTCGCAATCTTTTGATTGACTTGCTTTACTAGCATCAAAATGCTTTGCAAAATATCTAATGGCTCAAACCCCGCAATAACAATTGGCAGGTGATACTCACGACTTACTTCTGAATACGCCTTATCACCAATCACCACACTAACATGCGAAGGGCCAATGATACCGTTTAATAACACTGATTTTTGTATATTCAAAATAGCTGTCAACGCTGCTGGCGTTAATACATGGTTACAAAATACAAAAAAGTTCTTTAATTTTAATTCACTCGCTTTCTTTATTGCAACCGCTGTCGGCGGTGTCGTTGTTTCAAACCCAATTGCGAAAAAAATAATTCTCTGAACCGGATTTTCTTCTGCAATCTTTAAAGCATCATCAATAGAATAAACCATTCGCACGTTGGCACCTTGTGCTTTAGCTTTTAATAAACTCTTTTGATTTGATGCCGGCACGCGCAACATATCACCATAACTACATAAAATGATATCTTTTTGTTCGGCAAGATAAATTGCTTGATCAAGCCGATGGATTGGTAATATACACACAGGACAACCCGGACCATGAACAAGCTCAATGTTATGAGGCAACAGGCTGGAAAGATTATAACGATGAATTGCATGAGTGTGTCCACCGCAAAATTCCATAAACTTATAGCGGCTATTTGGATCAGTGACTCTTGATATCTCGCATGAAACTTTATGAGCAAGGAGATTATCACGAAATTCATTGATATATTTCATGAAATACCGTCCGACATTTCCTCAAGTAATTTTAACGTTTTTGCTGCTTCTTTCTCATCAAGCTTACTAATCGCATATCCAACATGCACAATAACATAATCATTTATGTGAACATCTTCAAGCAACGAAATAGAAATCTCACGCTCCACACCGGCAATATCTATAATTGCGCGATCTTTGCCGATTTTTTTAACAATTTTTGCGGGAATTGCCAGACACATTACCTTACCCTTCTTAGTCTTCTGAGCTCAAAGAGGCATTATATACCCATTGTCATTGAGAATGCGAAGATTATGATAAACAGTATTGTGCAAAATGAAACGGCTTTAAACAAGCAATAGTTGTTCTTATTTTTTAGATTGGAAATTTATTTTCAGGTTTCATCGGTTTGCAATATTTTAGCACCTGATTGAATTTGCTCAACCAAACAACTAAGTGTGACTGTGTTTAAAAACCTGTAAGTATGAAGACTTAATTCATTCCACAAAAGCTGCATAACAGATGCTGCTTGCCCTCGAGCATGATATTCAGTCTGAATACTATCATGTTGCGATATATTCATATCCACTGCTTGAATGATATGAGCAACCGTAATTTTCTGAGGCTGTTCTTTAATTAAATATCCCCCACCTGGCCCACGCACGCTGGCCACCAAATTATTTTTTCGCAACTGTGCGATTAACTGCTCAAGATACGATTTTGAAATAGCATGACGCTTGGCTATACTAATTAACGCGACAGGTCCCGACTTTTGATGAATTGCAATATCCAGCATGGTTAACACTGCATATCGCTCTATTGCTTTTAATTTCATAACAAAAACTCCTACAATATATTTGAGGCGGTTCATTGTTATTATTATTTCGATTTCGATTTACATGAACTTTATTATTAACGAACAAAAACAAGCTGTTTACAGTAAGGATTATTGATTAACACAACTTACATGACTTTCATTCGTACTGCCAAAACACAAAAACACTATAAATAATAGGCTTTAATGATATATTCATGGAAGCTGGAGAATAACGAACAAAATTTAATTTTGCAACAAAAAATAAATTCTTGAATTTTCTGTGCTTATTCATAACACCTTTTGACCCTTTATAGTACCACCAACCAGTAAGCTTATCTTTTTATTAAAGAGAGGAATAAAGCCATGACTTTACAAACACTTATCTCATATCACAAAACAGATTCCGGCCATTAACATTAAAAAAAACAGGGTTATTTTTCAAAAATTAGCCATTAATACCTTACAAAAAAAAATTACAATTTAATAAGAAACACCGCGATCAACAGCGATATTCATACTGATACCTGATAAAAAAGGGTCAACTTAAATGCCTTAGCCTATTTGACCAACTAATTTATTCAAGCTATCGGGCCATAAATTGGAAATATATGATAGAATCAACAGGCTTTTCTATGATGGTATAAAACACTTAAGGCATAAATTCATGTTTTCAATGCTATTGCCACTCCTACTGTTAATCACTATTTTATTAGCAGCATGGCTTTGGAGAGCAGCAATGCAAGCAAAAGAATTCGCCACCCGTGCTGCAGAAAACACCTGTGAAAAACATAACTTACAGTTTTTAGATGAAACCGTTGCCCTGAAATCCATAAAATTTAAACGTGATGAAACCGGCTCGCCATGTTTCTTACGACATTATCAATTCGAATATTATGATGGCGAATACGCCAGAAAAACCAGCTCAATCGATTTGTTGGGAAATTCAATTGTCAACATTGAATTAAATCATGCTCAACACGATGAAAGTAACGTCATTTCACTCCATTAACAACAGTGGTCTTTATTACCATACTCTAGAACCTTTTTTCTTCAGAATTTTTCCGCAGCACCTTTCACTCAGACAGCTCGCACTACATTGTAGGGACAAAAGTCGCCTGTCTCGAGCTTGCCGAGAGGTGACTTATCCTATTGATAATAAGGGACAGCTCGCGAGCTGTCCCTACAGAAAATTTGATTATTTACGACACCGTTTCCTTACGCTATAAATAATCAGAGGCACCAGACAGCCAACAAACATACCCATAACTAAAATGACTTCGTATCTTATTAATCCGCCAACTTGAACTTGATCCGGCGGTAGAAAACCTATAGCAATTGCAAAAACGCATGAAAGTAGTCCGAGCGAGCAAACAATCCACATTCCCAATTTACCACCCGGCACAGTAAAAGCTCGTTTAACATTCGGATGCCTGTATCTCAAGCAAATCGCTGACATAAACATACCAATATAGACGATTAGTGACAACTGTGCCGCAACATCAGTTAACACCCAAAAACTACTATTCACTGTTGGCATGAACAAAAACACACTGCACAAAACTGTAAAAATAATCCCTTGAGCAACAAGCAACACATAAGGAGCCTGATGTTTATTCACTTTACTAAAAATATCAGGCAATGTACCGTCACGACTCGCCACTAATAAACATTTTGTTGGGCCAATAATCCAAGCGCCTACACCTCCAATCGAACCACAAATAATTAAGATGGCAACAACCGGCATCATCCACTTCATGTGAAACGCCACAAAAAATGCTTGAAATGCCTGCAAAAGCCCCGTCAAAATACCCATTTGCTTGAGAGGCACAACGATTGCAATCGCAAGTGATGCAAAAATTAAAGTCGACAAAATAATAATGGTTGAAAAAAACAATGCACGAGGATAATCACGACTTGGATTTTTTACTTCTTGGGCATGCACTGCTGACATTTCTGTACCGACCAATCCATAAAGCATCGCTGTTAATAATACCAATGTATTAATGTGCGTAATTTTTGGGAAAAATGTTGGTATTGTAAAATCAATTTGAATTGGCTTACCTAATGCGATCCAAACAATACCTAAAACAATAATAAATATCATTGGAATTAACGTACCAACAAGTGCGGCAAAATTGCTCATGATGCCCGCTGCGCGCATACCAAAACAATTGACAGCTGTCGCTCCCCAAAAAACTGAAAAAACAACAATTAACATATAGTAAACGTTATCGACAAGATGCGGATTAATCACATACGCAAGCGTCGCCGCAACTAATGATAAAATGGTCGGATACCAACAAAGATTATAAAACCATTGCAGCCAAACGATAACAAAACTAAATCGCTCGCCAAATGCTTCTCGCACCCAAATATAAATGCCGCCCGTTTCCGGCCAACCGGTTGCAAGCTCAGCAGCAACCAAAGCTGTTGGAATAAAAAAGATTAGACCGGCTGCTAAATAATAAAAGACTAAGGTAAAACCATACTCTGCACTCATCGGCAAAGTTCGCAAACTATCAACGGCAATAACGTTGATCATTATCAAACTAAAAACAGAGAGCACTCGTTTGGATTTACTTTTTTGTATTTCACTCATCACTTTTCTCACTTTGTATATTCATATATAAAAAAACCTCAGAGTTTTGATGCTTTCTGAGGTTCTGAAATACCAACCAGAAGGCTTTAGGGCCAGCCTTCCAAACTCATAAGAAGACTAGACCAACATATGGCTGTGATGGTGATGAAGGTGAACGATGTTATTTGAATCTTGTAAAATCATCTGTCTAGTTCTCATTTTTTTTCAACTGCAGTGTACAGGATTTGAACTTAATCTGTCAAGGGCAATTTGTTTGTGCGATTCTTGTTCTTTTTACTCGAAATCCATTGAAAATCTATAGAATTGTGAGATCCTCACCCTCTAATTAAATAATAATATTATTAATTTCAAAAAACAAAAGGGGGCTAGGATGCGCCATTTATTTTCACTTTTGTCGACTCTTAGAGCAAGCTATGCTTTTTTGTCTGAAGATCCACCTCCAGAACACTCAGCTCATCAGAATTCTTTTTTGATGCCTAATACCGTCTCCACAGCACCAAACACTTCCAAGTTAAACAAATCTTTGCCAGCAAATCCCCATTGGACCAATTCATCTAACTCTATAATAAATTCAGAATATTTTTCACCCATTTTTGCATCGACCATTGCAACTGTATTGAGCCACATATTTAGAATTGCCTCATACAACACCTCCAATACTGACGGTTTTCGTGAAACATTTAAAAAAACTCATCTACGTGATTTTCATCATGGGCTTCCTATAAATTGGGTACGCGCAATAACAGCTATGTTTTTACAAGCCTCAGTAAAAGAAAAAATAGCGAAAAGATTTGATCCAAAATCACCTCTTGGTGGCACACTTGGAATATTTGGTGTTGCAAGCATGGGAGCACTTATTGCCTCTTTTCCTGAAACGGGTTTAATTCGATATAAAAAAGACGTACTACGCACTCAACCTTATTTGATTTTCAGCAAAAACTTAAGCATCTGTTACGCTAAACGCGAATTATGGTTTGCACTTCTCGTATTTTATAAAAATGAAATGCCACAGCATGTCTATTGGCCAACGTTATTTGTTGGAACTGTTGTTTCTGCAGCATTTAATAAACAAGCAACATTGTTGGCCCGAGAAGACATCCCTATGTTAGAACCCGGCACCACCCCTAATCTCAATATAGATGGATGGAAAAAAACAGCACAGAAAATGATGCTGGGCAAATATACTCATCACTCCTGTAAACCCTTTGTCGCTAATCCAACAACTAATTATCATTTCATGCTGAATTTTTTACACTCAGCTTGCCCCCCTCATGTTTTTGTATTTAGAGCCGCGGTACTTTATACCTGCGGCGCAGGAATACAATACGGAAAAATATATGCTGAGAAGATACGAACAGGCAACGCCTCAGTGATAAAAGACTTATCTCATCTTATTTATCAACGAGGACGCACATCTATTGAAAATCTTCTCAATAAAACTAGCCGCTGGATGCCAGGATTATTTGCTAAACCGACTTCTGTACATAAAGAAACTAAACCACCAACAAATTCAATACCTAAAAATTTGCCCTAAACACTTGACCCAACGATATCCCGCCATCATTGGGTGGCAACTTGTGGGGCAATAATGGGTTTAGATTTTGTGATCGCAAATTTGATAAAAGCCCTTCAGCCAAAACCTTATTTAAAAAGCAGCCGCCACTTAATAATATATTTTTAATGTTTTGTTGTTTTGCGTTTTTTACAATCCAATCGGTGAATGCTGCAATCAAAGTTCCGTGAAAAATATTTGCACCGTCGACCACATCACATTTTAATAAATACTCTAGCAGCGGAAATAAATTTAATTGATTGTTTTTAATAGTCCAACCATCCTTTAAAACTTTTGGCGTTGTGACTAAGCTTTCTAATCGCATGGCTGCTTCACCTTCGTATCGATTGATGTGACAAACATTTAAAAGCGAACTTGCCATATCGAACAATCGACCGCAACTACTTGTTTGTGGTATTACAATCGCCGAATTTAATAAATTTATTAGTGCTTCAGAATCTTTAAAATATTTTTTTACATCCAAATTCATTTGATGCAAAAAACTAACTGCCATACGCCAAGGCTCGCGCGCTGCGACATCACCACCAGGTTGAAACATATTTTTTAAATGTCCGAGCCTTTGATATTCACCACCATCTAACAACATCAATTCGCCACCCCAAGCTTCGCCTTTTTCACCATAACCATACCCATCAAGCGCCAAACCTAAAGCTGGCCCAACAATATGATGTTCTGCAGCAACGGAAAGTAGATGTGCATGATGATGTTGAACTGCAAATATCGGTAGCCCTAAATCTTGTGCATATTGGGTTGTATAAAAATCAGGATGCAAATCATGCGCAATGAATTCAGGCTTCACATTTAATATCTTTGAAAGATGCGCTAACGTTTCATGAAAAAATTCTATTGAAGCTGGATTATCCATATCACCTAAATATTGTGATACAAATGCTTCATCATCGCGCGTAATACAAATCGTATTTTTTAAATGTCCGCCAACCGCAATACCTGGTGCAACCTTTTTCACAAGCCTAATACTCGTTGGCACAAATCCACGGGCTCGTCGAATAAAATATGGCGCTTGATCAACAACACGCATCACCGAATCATCGACCCGTGTTAAAATTTTTCGATTATAAGACACAGTGAGGTCAGCGATTTTAGTTAAACTTAAATATGCCTCATCATCGTCAACAATTAAAGGCTCCCCGCCAATATTTGCACTCGTCACAATTAATGCGATGTTGTTTCTTTCTTCTAACCAATTGTGTCCATCAGGAGAATCAGATAATGCGTGAAAAATTAAATAATGAATTGGGTTATACGGCAGCATAACACCCAGCTCCGATAAATCTCCTGCAATGGCTTCAGGCAATGTTTTTTCTATCTGCTTTAACAAAACAATCGGGCGTTGCCACCCTTCAAGCAATGTTTTTTCTTGTGAAGATATCTTAACAAAAGGTTCTGTGCTTTTTGCATTAAGAAACATCAACGCCAAAGGTTTTGATTCTCGTACTTTTCTCTTCCGTAATTTTTCGACAGCCAATTCATTCGTTGCATCGCAAATTAATTGATAACCGCCAACACCTTTTACAGCGACAATATCTCCTTCTTTTATGCGTTCAGCAATGTCAGAAATTGATGTTGAAAGTCCAGGCCCGCATTTCTCACATGCAATCGGCTGAGCATGATAACGACGACTTGCCGGATCGGAATATTCCATCTGACAGTTTTCACACAAATCAAAACTTTTCATAAGAGTTTTGGCACGATCATATAGTAATTGCTTTATCATGTTT
>SDBS01006126.1_pt1 | contig 11710 bp, 5 predicted proteins | sample 2277091 | NCBI WGS metagenome assembly SDBS01 (sample SAMN10404972, study PRJNA504765) | marine sediment metagenome | isolation source: marine sediment core GS10_PC15, 163 cmbsf | place: Arctic Ocean: Southern Knipovich Ridge | collected 2010 | reverse complement strand
TCGAAGCTGAGCCAAGCAACTTGGCAAGGAACCAATCGTTAAGAAACTTGGCTCAGCTTGAGAAAAACGCCAGTATGTTTTTAGGCAAGTCTATCTATATCCCGGAGGAGAAGGCTGACCCTTTTGGGATAAAATCAATTCCGCAGAGCAAGCCCGTGGTAGAAAAGCCTGTGGCAACTGTTAAGCCTAAGCGTACATATGTACGGAAGGCTAAGAAAGAGGTGTAAATCATGACTATCAAGACCGCGCCCATCTTCTCAGGAAAAGTCTATCTGGGTGATATTAGCCCCGATGTGAAAAACCTTGAGGGTGATTGCGCAGATGACGAAAGGGCGTGGATCATGGCGCGCCAGGCAACTGAGGCTGACAACATGAACCTCAATGCTTTTGCTCAAGGTGGTCGTACCATCTGGACTGACGACGGAGTGGAACAACGCAATGCAGTCACTCAGAGCGAGATACGTGTATACGAAGTATTCCTGACCTTAACGGATGCAGGAAACTTTGATGATAACAAGACCGGCAAAGAGTTGCTCCAGTTTGCTACCATTGGTTCTTACAACAAGGTAGCTGGTGAGTTCCAGGAGTTCAAAGAGCGATACGGTACACTCCCTAGAATGGCAACCTCAGCTGTCTCGCGTGCTATCTATACCGTTAACCCTGATTGGGACTTGTCTATCGAAATAAGGCACGACTGCCCTAATTGTGGGCATATCTTCGAGCCTTCACGTGCGACGAGGCACAAAGAGGGGGAAGTGATGAGCGGGTAGAAACCCCGCTTATCAAACATCTTAAAGACTTGGAAACGGCGGTTGTGGACTGGCTACAAGTAGCTGCGTATGAAGCACTAGACGCTGATGCAAAGAAGGTTGCCAGAATGGAAGGCAAAATCTTACATCTCAATATGGCAGCTGAGATGCCAGAAGTGTATCGCCTTTGGCGTATGTGCAAGGATAGCAATGTACTCTTCTGGCCTGGTGGTATGGCAGATCAACCCAGGATACTAATGATGGAGTTCCAGGCATGTGAGCGTGCAACCAGGCAGGTAACAAAATGGCAATAAGCAACAGGCCTTGGTATGAACAAAATCAAATAAGCGCTGGCGAAATGCAGGAGGCAGAACGTCTAGGCGTTGTGCCTTCTGGTTTCGTCAACGTCAATGGTTTTAGAAGGGCTATGGCAAGTGCCAGAAATGCAGCACAAACAGCTCTTTACGAAGATGAGATTGCCGCCAATAGAGAAAATCAAGGACTTCCACCATTTAGAACTGAACAGGATGTAGCTAGAGATAGAGCAGCTACTGCACGTGAGCGTGCCGGAGCTAGCTCTCAAGACTGGAATCTTTCTTCTCGCGGAGAAGCTTACTCATCGTTGCTTGGTGATCTTCGTGCTACGGAAGAGACGAAACGGATTCATAACCAGGCTGTGTTTAGAGGAGGTGCACAAGGTCCCGGCGATCCATTCGTTGGTGCTACATCCGGTAGCGCACCACAACCCCCCACCTCTGGTGGTATTTATTCGTGGGCTGCAGTTAATCTTGGTATGACAATGAACCAGGTTGATATGGTTCTTGGCGCACAAGACATTCAAGCTGGTGGTGCACAGACTCTACAAAAGACTAAAGCTCTTGCAACTTATCACAGAGCAAGAGGTGGTGGAGTATCAATAAAGTCACAGTATGGGGATATCTCTCCATACACCGCACATACTTCCACTGTTGCAGAGCATCAGTTACTTGCACAAGGTAGACACATCTCTGACATCAGACAGGTTAGAGAAGGAGAGTACTATAGTGGACAGAGAGCTGGTCCCATTAGCACTCTTGGTGCAATTCCTGGCGTTGCAACTACACCAGAAGGTCTTGTAACTACTGGTGCTAAACCATCCAGGATGGCAAAGGCTCTTCGTCTTGCGTTGCAACAGTATCAAGTCTTTTATGAAGGTCCTGGCGTAGGCAAACCACAGCTATCTCAAACCAGAGCACAGGAAGCACAGGTTCCTGAGATAGTACAGCGTACAGACGCGTTTGTGGCATTCAGCAGAACACCGCCAGAAGGAGCGTCATATAGAGACCCAGAGGCATTTGGTGTTCCTGTTAGACCTATTCTTAGAAAGACTAGAATACCAACGGATGTAACACCAACTATTAAAGAAGGACAAATATATAGAGGTGGAGCACCTATTCCAGCATACAAGGGACATGAGGGGTTTGATCTAGGCCCTCACTATCAGAGTGTTCGTGTCTCTCGTGTTACTGAAACAGCAATAAAAGGCCAACCCTATCTCAGCGTAGAGCTAGCTGCAAGGATGTCGAAGACCGCTCTTGTTGCAGGAAAGTCTGCTGGCTTAAAAGGCGGAGATGTAACCTATCCCGGCTTACAAGAAGCCTGGGGTGCAAGCTACCTTGCAGGAGATGTTAGAGATATTTATCAGTTGGGCGCTGGTGTGGCAGCTGTGGCTACTCCGGAAGAGCGTGAACGATTCTTCCCAGGCGCGTCCCAGTTCGAGACGTTTGGAACAGAGCAACAAGAAGCATTCCGTAGTTATCTTATGCAGCCCAGCACCATACAGGAACGCTGGGCAAAAACCCCACAGCAGTATAGGCGTGATGATCCTATAGTCCAAGAAAAGCTTAGACAGGGCATGTTAAGGGAAGTGGATAAATCAGGTGCTCCAGAGGGTTCTTTCTGGGGTGAAGAAAAGGCAATAGGATTGGAGCTTCCTATTGGAATGCAATTCACATCTGCCTGGCAGTGGCGCAAACAAACAATAGGCCTTGAAGAAAAAGAATTTCTTGGAAGGTTCCATCCAAGATTTGTAGAAAAGTATGGTAGTACTGCTCAGGCAGCAAAAGATGCAGCAAGCAATATAGGTCAAGCGTACCTTGCTAATCGTGATATGCGTGAGATGGCAACATTTGGCATTGAAGAAGTAGCAAAGGTCCAAGGACAACTGGAAGAGACTGCATCCGCAGCTCTGTTGAAACGTGGTCTTGAGCCCGGCACTTCTGTATTCCAGATGCAGTATCCTCAAGAGTTCATGAAGGCAATAGGCCAACATGAAAAATTTGGCGGTAGAGGGATGCGTTTTGATCTTCCGGGAGGGAGAAGTATAGTTGCGCCTAATCCTGCCGCAGCACTACAATACGTTGGTTCAGATAGACCAGGGGTTGCACTACGTGGTATTGCATCAAACATGTATAGTCTAATAGATGCACAGCTAGCTCAGCGTGGGGGGATATATAGACTGGGTGGGCAAGAGGGTGAAATATCGGAAGAGGATCTTGGTGGATTATCAATAAAGTCAGCTTCCGAATTACAGCAACGAGCTCTTGGGGAACAGCTAAGAGGTGGATTTGGAGGCGAGATTCCCGGAGTAGCAGATATTGTAGGTTCACAAGCCTGGCGTAGGTCAATGGCTGGCTTGCAGATGGGTGGTGCCAGGTTCGGTGGCCAGATGCGTATCGGGGAAGAGCTTCCTACTACCAGATGGGCTGGTGGACGCGGTGTACTACGTCCTCTGTTGCAGGGTATGGGGATTGGCGGCAAAGATCTCAGACAACTTGAGCGACGGTTATTGCACGGCAAAGGTCCAGGTCTTGATGTGCTTGCGGGGGCATATCCTGGCTTAACAGAAGCGCAGTATAAGATGGTCCTTGGGTATATGAGCCCGGCGGAGTATGCTGAGAAGGGCTTTGGTACTGCAAAAGAGTACTTTGCTAAATACGGTGCTGTTGGAGGTCTGAGCAGAGGTGTTGTCCAGGCAATGGGCAAGGATGTTGACGTTGACCCGCTTGAGCTAAAAGCAATAGCTGAGTACACAAAACGAAGAGGTGGTGGATTTGATTACGAGCAACTCCATGAGGGAGATGCACCATCTGGTGCTCAGATAAGACGATGGGCAACGGAACATGGGGCACAAGAAACACGGTCAGAAATAGAAAAGATACGTGCTGTTACTAGCCCAGAGCAGGCAAGAGAATTGATTGCTGGAATGGGTACTTCAAAGACCTGGGATGAGATGGCAGAAACAACTCTTCAGCGTGAACAGACAAAGCTTGGCACTGGAGGTATTTATAATCTAACTCTTCGCGCCATGCAACAAAGAATGCTTGGTGATGATCCAACATCTACTGCCGCCAGAATGGAGATGGGTGCTCTTAGTCTTACTGCAATTGATCAGCAAGCAATATCTGCGCAGATGAGTAAAGCCCTTGATGTAAGTCAAACACTTAATATAGCGTCTGGCGGGTATTTTAAACGCGGAGAAGGTGAACCTGGCTATGCTGGTACTGGCAGATGGTATGGTCTAGGAAGTGCGTTTAGAGCTACAGCTAAGTCTTTGTGGGATATTCCGTCTTCAGAGCTATCAGCTAGAACAAAGGCTGCTGCGTCACTAGATCCCAGTGTCGTTGGTAGAAAGCCTGTATTTGATCTCGCACACGCTATACGCAAGGGAGATACAGGAGCAGCATTCGATATAATGGGTCAGCATATTGGTGGTGGCTCCCTAGAAGAGATTCAGGCTGTTAGTCCTTGGATGGGAGAAACACTTGGAAGAGCAACTGAGCGTGGCGTTAGACAAGCCGGTGAAGTAAGGCCTACTGCTAGTGGCGCAAGGGTATATCTTCCGGGAGAAGAAGAATATGCTGGTGCTGAGAGAGCAGATCTATCAAAGCAGTTGGTACATGCTCTAGGCTCACAGAATATAACACCAGAAGCTGCTGTTGAGGGACTTCTTTCCAGTAACCGTCCTGGCCATAGAGAACAAGCATTCCAGATAGCCAGGATGATGGATATTCCAATAGAGAAACTAATTGGGAGAGATGTTTCAGAGTTGGGTGTTGCTAGAGCGGGAAGTGTTGCTGCATCTGTTCAAGCCGTTAAAGAAGCTGTTAGCCAACCAAAGCCTGTTGCTGCTCAAGTAGCACCGACTGGTGTTACGCCTGATATTGAAACACCAGCTTGGTTACAACAAACATCAGGTAAGGCTGGGGTTGGAGTTCCAGACTGGCTACAAAGCAACATGGATACCTTTGCTAAGGTGGCGGAGAAGGCTGGTTTGTTCCCGAAAGTTGCTGGTCTTGCTGCTCAGCGCAAGACAGTAAAGGAAATGGCGAGTGAGCTTGGGGTTGAGGAAAATCTAGTTAAGGCAGCTAGATTCAAGATGGGGATTCCATCCTGGACTACCGGAACACAGATATCTGGAGCTGCAGTTGAAAGCCCTGAATTTACTGAGTGGAAGAAGAAATATGAACAGTCTACAGCTGGCGTAGCACCTCCACAGAAACCGCCAGCTTCACCTGTAGCGGTTGCAGCTCCTGAGCCAGAGCAAAAGCCTGTTAGACCAGGAGATATTGATCTTACTGTAGATTATGCTGCTACTAAACCCATAGCATATGGAGAAACACCGCGAATAAGACCAGACCTAACCCCAACAGATGAGTGGTTAATGAATACCCCAGATGGTATTCAGATGGCACGTATGGCTACTGAGGTGGGGATAGATATAAAAACGCTACCCCCAGATCCTGGCAGAGCTAGAACAGTAATAGAAACAACGCTTGGCAAAACAAGGAAGCCTGGTGGTGCTGAGGTCGTTGGTGGTGGAGCTGCAACTAGCTTTGGTGGCTTTGCTGCCATTGGTCAAGAAGCTGCCGGTGGTGAGAGCGCGTGGTCGTTTACAGTTGCTAGAGATCAAGCTGGTAATTTAAAAGCATTTTCCAAGACTGAAGAGGCAGCATTTACAAAAGGTGATTGGCGTATTCCTGAGCTAAAAGAGAATGCAGCGCTAATGGCTGCATTTAATAAGGCATTAAAGCCTGCCGAAGAGTGGACAAACGAGTATGTTAAAGGGTTAAAGAAGACCGTAAAGGCTATAAAGCCATTTTCAGACAGGCTAGAAACTCTTAAAGAGGGTGCTTTAAAGGCCGGTCCAGAAGTCTCTGGTATATCTGATTTTGCTGCTGGTTTACCATTATATGGCAGAGGAGAAAGAGGACGGAGAGGTATAGTTCCAGAGGTTGATCGACAAATAAAAATGAGAGAAGCAATGGCTCTCATTACCGGAGATGGCGGTGGAGGTGCAGGTGGCGGTGGATTTGGTGGATTGTGGACTCCACCTACTACTGGAAGGCCAACCGGTGGTGGCTTACTGGGTGCTGGCGCTGCTGGACTAGGTAAGGTGTTCTCTGGCTGGGAATTGATGAGGCTCCAGAGATACTGGTCAATCCTTGGTGCACCTGTATTTAATGAACAGATACCTGCAGCAGCAGAAGCTGGAATGGGTGCATTCCAGGCCGGGGTTGGAATTGGAGGGATTCAAACAGGAGAATTTCCAGGCGGTGCTGCTGGTGGCTTAATGGCATTTGAGGCACAGAAGCAAGCTGGCCTGATAAGGTCTGGACAGATAGGCTACGCAGCCTATGGTGCTGGTGGTCCATCTGCTGGAAGAGACGCTCAGGCATTATTAGGCCCCTCTGCTGCATGGGCATTGCAACTTGGTGCAGTTGCTACGTGGGGTGGTACTGCACTTGGTGCACTGGGTTATGGTGGTACAGCACTTGGGTCTATGGGTGCTGCTTCTGCTACAGTTGGCTTACCAGTCGCTCTTGCCTCATTCGCTGCTCTTAGTACTAGAGCCACTGCTCAGTACACAATGAATCGCTCAACAGATACTGCCGAGAATGAGATCAGGAGATATAGAGCGCTGCAGGGTGGTGACATTGGCGGACGTGTTTCTCTTTCTCCAGACTACATTGGCGCTCAGATACTAGGTGCTCTTCCTGGTGGTGGTGGTGTCAGCACGTTTGGTGACTGGGTTGCTGAACAGGGTGGACTAGGTGGACAAATAACAGGAACCCCACTTGATCAACTGTCTGCCGGAGACCGTGGTGCAGCAATAGCAGATATTGCTACACAATTACGTGAACGGGGTGGTGCCTTTAGAGCTATGGAACCACCCGATCTAACCGCGTTGATAGGAAAGGCTGCTCCATACTTGCCAGAAATTGGCACCATGACTGCAGAACAGATTGCTCAACAACCTCCAGAACTGTTACAGATAATGGCTGAGACTGGACTAGACCCAGCTAAGTATCAGGATCTTGCAAGTAAGTTGAGGCTAGGGCCAACTGGTGGGGGAGACATTGTTACTACCATTGGTAGAATGCCACAATATCAACAGAATCAAGCCATTAGCACGATGGGCAAATGGGCACCTATGCAACAGTGGGGTATGGGTGGCCAAGAGATTATGCAACGTGCAGCCTCTCCATATCAAACGAAGGAAGAAAGAACCCAAGCATGGCTAGAGATGAGTGGCCGTGCTGAAATGGCAAAGGGCAGAGTTGGGCAAGAAGGTTGGGTAGAGTATGCTCAACAAGCCAACGAGATCTGGCAAACACCATTGGCATTCCCTGATTTAGACATACGTGGACAAGCAAGAATGGAGCAGTTGCAAGGTCCAGTCGCCGCACTGATGGCTAGGGGTAGAGATATGCAACCACCTGAACCTGATGCTGGCTCAGAGGAAATCTCTGCATGGCTAGATGAGCAATATGGACAATTGCCGCGATTGCGTGCAGAAGCACAGCTTGGTGGCACGTTTGAACAGATGGGCATAGGTGGCACAAGGGCAGATCTGGCAGTCCAGGCAGCTGGACGTATTGGAGGAATGACCGGAATAAGAGGTACACAGGGTTTCCTTGGTGGTGATAGGTTTGTAGCCTCTATGATAGGGCAGGCCAATGTAGGTGGGCCTGGTGCAGAAGCAGGACAAATCTTTAAAGACTCAATGCTAGCTGCACTACAATCCTGGATGCCATCAGAAGAGTTCAAGAAGATCAGTGCTATGGCAGATGCTATTAAACCCGTTATAGAAACTGCTACTGGACTCCCGATGGGCACCACTGAAATGTGGAAAGGCTTTGCTGGCAACCAGATGATGCAGTTCAGAATGCAGGGTGCCTTTGATAAAGAGGGGCTTGGCCTTGATGAAGATGTTACATCAAGGATTCTAGCCCTTGCTGAAGAAAAGGGTGCTAGAGGTCTTCAGCAAGAACAACAGGTGTTACAAGCTCAGTTACAGAGACGGCAGGAGCAGCGTGCAGGAGAGCAATTAGAATTACAGGGTGTCTCTCAGTTTGGTGGGACATTCTCATATCCCGGAGTAGGGACACTAGAAACAAGGGGTAGCTTTGCAATACAGGATGAGTTAAGAAACCTTTCTCGTATCTGGGAAGACTTTACACAGGACTATAACAACCAATCACGCCAGCTAGCATACAACCAGTTCATGGAAAACCTGGGTGTCCAGCAAGCTAGGATGCCAATACGATTCGAGCAACAGCGTGAGGACATAGCCTTCCAGGGCCAACAGGCAGCAATGCAATTTGGTTGGCAGATGGAGGACATCGAAGAGAATCTACGCTTCGCTTCCGGAAGACAGCGTAGACAGATTCTTAAACAGCAGGAACGTGCCGCTATCATGTTCGGGATGGGCGCTGGTAGACGAGAGACTCTTGGTGGACGCATTGACCTTAATGAGCAATGGTCAGAAGAGGACATGGAGCGCCAGCGCAGGCACTATGAAGAACGCTTTGCGCTAGGCGATGAGTTCCAGGAGAGACAGCGCCAGTACATAGAAGAACGCAGGATATTGGAAGATGAGCTCCAGATGATCAGGGAGTTTAATGCCCAGTATGCGATGCAGGCAGCACAGGAAGACCTGGAGCTTAAGACACGGATCAATGCTGAGCTGAAGGCCATCAACGCTGCACACGTAGCACTTAACCAGAGTACTCAAGATGAGATTGGCAAGCTCCAAACTATGATAACTACTATCGGTTGGTTTGCCGCTTCGTTTGAAGAGGGTGGGGATGTATACAATGCTTGGAGTACATTCTTGTCTTATATAGTTAGTTCATTGGCAGAAGCACAGGCCAGCACCGTAGACTTATGGGAATACTAGAGTAGATAGGAAATGCTATGGCGGCAAGCACATACGCAAATATCAGACTTGATACTGACGTAACAGGGGCTAGTCTTCCTGTGAACACCTATAAAGTGTTCTGGGAAGGGGATCTTAGATTATATGAACCTGCTATCCATACAGAGCGTTCCCTTACTGGCAAGCTACATATCCATAAACTACTAGATGGTGGTGATCTCAAGGTTTTTGATGGTAGACGGTACAAGGTTCTATTAACAGGACAGGCTGAGGTCAGTCAGCTAGCTGCTGATTTAGGGAAAGTAGTTTACTTTATGGCCAACTACAGGGATGAGGGAGATGTTGCCACTTACAGAAGCATAATGCTTTTCAAGTCAATGAAAGATGTCACTGCTGTCGATCCTTCAGAAACTTATTTCTCTTGCTCAATTGAACTAGAAGAAAGTACCGGAAATGAGGTGGCGTAGTGGGAAGCTTTATTGATCTTACTGGCCAGAGATTTGGAAGACTGGTGGCTATCTCTCGTGCAGAGAATAACGGCAAATATATAACGTGGAACTGCGTCTGTGATTGTGGTAACGAATGCTTTATTAGAGGACAGTTACTAAGAAGCAAGAAGACTAAAAGCTGTGGATGCTACAAGAGAGAAGTTAGTGCAGAGAACGGAAGAAGAAGTAGAGAATGGTTGATTAAAGATAAGCTTGGAAATAGATATGGCTCTCTTGTGGTAATAAGTAGCGGAAGGGCTACTCCATCTGGACATATGTGGCTTTGTAGATGTGATTGTGGAAAAGAAAAGCTTATAAGAAGCTCAAGTCTAAGACCAAGAGGCACAAAATCATGTGGTTGTGGCCTTGGAACTTATCTTCCTCCAGGAGAAGCATCATTTAATGCTCTCTATAAAAGCTATTATCATGGAGCGAAGGGTAGGTCTCTTTGTTTTGACTTAACAAAGCTGGAGTTTATGCAAATAACAAAGCAGCCATGCTTTTACTGTGGTATCAAGCCACACAAAGAATTTGTAGCAACAAGAAATGGATCTTACATCTACAATGGCGTTGACAGATATAACTCTAATACTGGTTACACAACAGATAACGTTGTTCCTTGTTGCACAGAATGTAACTTAGCCAAGTCTGATAGAGGCGTGGAAGAGTTCGTCTTGTGGATTCATAGAGCGAGTAATCATCTCTATACACAGGAGAGTGTAAAATCATAACTTCCAGCGATCTTGGATGGGCAACTGAAGACTATGACGACTTTACCAGCGAGTATGGTGACCCGGCTTTCCAGTTTCTCCTGGAGCAGTACTCACTAGACTTTGTTACTGTCTCTAACCCAGAGATTGGAACAATAGAGGTGTATTATACTGTTGATGCCATTATCTGTAATGATGTTGTCGTTAAAGCCTTTAATGGTATTGGCCAAATAAAGATAGATACACTTGCTAATGAGGACGCCGGTGACCAGGACTGGGCAGAACAAACGCTTACTGCTACTGACCTGGATATAGATGTTCCACCCACGCTAGCCGTTGATGGTAATAATGTAAGGGTATTCTGGTATGACGGTACTACTATTAAGTACCATGCATCTGCTGACAAGGGCGCTAACTGGGGTGGTGCTACCACAGCTCTTGCTGTAGCCAATATAATATATATTGCAGCAGTTTCTACTACTAAGGTGCATTACGCTACTTTAACAAGTAAGAACAATACCCGGCTTGGACTAATAGAAGATACTGGTTCATGGGCTGCTACTAACAGTTATATCTGGTGGCCATTTGAGCCTACATCGTTTGATGCTGTTACCTGGGGGCAGTATGATGATGGTGCTGCTGCCAGCAATGACATCATAGCATTCACCTGTGATTTCCCTCCACTGACAAGAATAAGAGTAGATGGAGATGAGATAGTCAGGAACCTGGAAAGAGTGCAGGGAATAGCGCTGTTCCGGTATCAGAATGGGCTATGGAGTCATCACAGAACCTTCGATATGATCGACAACGTTGAATCAGGTCTCATTCCTGCAAGACAGGGACTTAGACTAACAACCTACGATGATAATGAGCCCTGGATATTCATGACCTATAACAGGGTGAGTGGAACTGAGGACTATCCACATAAGACTCTTGCCATTTCCAGAAGTAGAACTGGCTTACACTGGGAGATGCCGTATCTAATACCCGCGTATAAAGTAGGGACCTGTGCTCCACTGGTGGTAAATGGTGACTATTGTTATCTAGTAGACTCTACCGGAAGAAAGGCCAAGTCTATTGTAGTAGGGTACCTGGATTCAAGTAACACTACTCAACATGATCTTAGTGCCAATGTACTCAGTATAGATGTCACTTCTGGTGATGCCAAGAACGTTCAAGTAACTATAGCTAACCCTAATGGAGAGCTAGACGATACGATAGAAGCTACTAAGATGTGGCGCATGTTCATTAAGTTAGGCTGGTATGTAGATGGTGTAGAGACTAACATTGTTACCACCACTGCGTTTCTGGATACAGTCTCTCAGTCAAAGATTCTTCCTACTGACCATTACATCCTTTCTGGAAGGGATGCATTAGGTAGGTCTATCTCTACTAGGGCAGACGAAGTACAGGAGTGGGACCATACTCAGATAACAGGTGATAACTTTGCACAGATGGATGATACTGCCTATTCTGGAATGCGTAACACCGCTGCCTTTACAGGCTTCTGGGAAACAGCTGGCGGTATACTGATATTAAAGGAATCTGAGAATACCGGAATAG
>SDBS01006124.1_pt1 | contig 11712 bp, 8 predicted proteins | sample 2277091 | NCBI WGS metagenome assembly SDBS01 (sample SAMN10404972, study PRJNA504765) | marine sediment metagenome | isolation source: marine sediment core GS10_PC15, 163 cmbsf | place: Arctic Ocean: Southern Knipovich Ridge | collected 2010 | reverse complement strand
CTCTGGTGGCGGTTTTAATAAAATTAATATCCCCAGTTCCTTATTTTGCGAAGGATTTGGAATGTTAAGATCAATTATTTCTGATTTTAAAGAATTAGGTTTTGAGATTAGTACTATTTTGGATTATAGGGCATCTTTTTTATCAAAATTTCTTCAAGCTGATATTATTAGAACCGTAAATGAAAAGGATAATTATTTATTACTCGTCAAAAAATCATTAGAAGAATGCTCTTACTGCTTTATTATTGCGCCAGAATCTTCAAATACTCTTTATAATCTAACAAAGTTAGCTAAAAAATCTAATAGAGAACTACTTAGTACAAGTTTAGAATGTATTAGCCAAAGCACCTCGAAAATAAATGTTTTCAAATTTTTTAGTAAAAATAAAATTCCTACACCAAGAACTTATCAAATACCCTTTACAAGAAAAACATCATATGTAGATTTCATACTTAAAAAATTTAAAAAATTAAATTGCCCCATTATTATTAAACCGGAGGATGGAGTGGGAGCAGAGTCGATTTTTTATTTTGAGCAAAAAAATGAAATTTTAAACTTCTTTAGAGATTTTGATGAACATTTACCATTTAATAGGAGTTATATAATGCAAGAATTTATAAACGGAAGAGATTTAAGTCTTTCTTTACTTGGTTGCTCTCAGAATTCAAAATTTCAAAAGGAAAATCCTATTATCCTAAGTATAAATACTCAAGATGTAAAAATTAGCAATCAAGGAGTTACATCAGAATATTTGGGAGGAACAACACCAGTAGAAGAATTAATTGATAAAGCTGCAATAATTCTTAAAAGAGTTGATTTTACGGGTTTTAATGGTTATTTCGGTATTGATTTTATAAGAACAGAAAATGGATCATTTTCTTTTATTGAGATTAATCCTAGATTGACTACATCTTATCTTGGTGTTAGAAATGTCATTAATTATAACTGCGCAGAATTAATCTTTAAGTCAAGAATGAATATTTTTGAACCAGTAGACATCAAATTTCTTAATTTCTCGCAATTTTTTAGAATTGAATTAATACCAGAAAATTTCAATTCATTAATACAATTAGATGAGAAATTCCTATCTGAATTATTGAGGGAAATTCCTGAATTAGTGACACCTCCCATTTCATTTAATAAATCAAGTCATTATTCATGTTTAATATCAACAAAAACTAGAGACTCAAATTCTTCTAAGAAGAGAATAGATGAGATCTTTCTAAAATTTAAGAAATTAGGTTTTAAAGTTATTAGATAAACAGAAACAAGATTAAAGTAAAACCACCATAATGAAGTAACAACGAGATAATTAAACTATTCTCAATTTTTAAACCCTTATTTACACATAAACTGTAGGATAACAACCATAAGGACCAAACTTGAAAAATAATTAAGATAAATTTATCCAAGAAACTAGCAAAATTATTTTCTAATAAATTTAGGATTTTTAAAATAAAGTGTAAAATCAAATAAAATATCATAGGAAATTGGATAATAGCCGATGATAAAAAAAACTTTAAAGTATTATTGTCTTTTCTATTGAACAGACGGGAAATGACCTCGACAACAGTGAAGAATATCAAAAAATTAAGTATGAAACTAAAACTAAGCAACATTTGATAATAATCTACTTCAATATAAAATAAAAAAAAAGAATAAAAACTACTTAATCCACTAAGAATTGTTCCACATATGATTATTACCAAAGAAATCAATAATACATACAATCTATCTTCTTTTACAAACTGTATAAATCTTTGAGATGTTAACCACATTAATTTTCTCAATATTGGAGATTTTAGTTCTCTGTGAGCAAAATCGGGGGATTTAATTGTTTCAATATTATCCTTTAATGAATTATATGCGTAAACACCCAATTCTGTTAAATAATATTTTTTATCATTTCTTTGCTCAATTAAGTTAGTTAATGTTTCTAAATGATGATATATTGTTCCAGTACTTACTTTTAGCTCCTTCTTCAAGAGTGTAAATGTTGAAACATTACTATCGCCAATAATTTTAATGATTCTTCTTCGAATTTCATGGCCTAATGCATAATAATAACTAGACTCAATATCTTTTCCATCTGCATCCTTTTCATTAATTTTCTTATTTATGTTAATTACCATCCATAATCTTATCTTTTGTCATTAAAATGATAATTAAATTAAATATATTCAATAGAAATCCAGTTATACCTAAATATAATCCTATACCCGCATTTGCTAAGTATTGTATTTCTTGAGAAATGTAATCAAATAAGAACATTAATAAAAATCCTAAACCAACCAAGGATATTATAACTGATTTAATTCTAAGGTCAAATTTATAAAATATTAAAACGTTTGCTATCAAGCAAATGCCTCCACTTATGAGTGGAAATAGAAATAAAAATGAGTCTTCAATCGCTACAGAACTAGTAATTATATACAATTCAATTAAATTATAGTTTGAGAACCATGAAAAAAATTCAGAAATTATCAAAATTACTGATCCTATTAACCCCATTAACGCAATATTAAGTTTGTTTCTAAGTTTCATTAATCATCCAGCTAATTTCTTAAAATAATTAAAAAACTATAAAAATTCAAAAAGGATAATATTAAAATAAATTTTAAAAATATTATTTTTTTAGTTTTTATCAAAAAATCATCAAAGAAAAAAAATGAGGAAAAATGTCATCTCAACCTAAAACTGAAATTGAAATGGAATCACCACCTCTTTTTAATTACTTAAAACAAGAAATTCCCCTTGAAGATCTAAGAGACTATGCTTCTCCTAGACGGATTTCTTCAATAGATTTTGTAAAAGGATTTGCAATTGTATTTATAATATTAGCTCATACTGCAAGTGGTTGGCTTGCACCCGATTCATATTACTTGTATGGAATAATGTTTGCATTATTAGATATTTTAGGGCCCTCATTATTTGTATTCCTCTCAGCTCTGAGTGTAATATTTAGCATTAAAAGAAAAGAAGGAATTGTACATCCAAAAATAATCCGTAATCGAATTTTTACTCGTGGAGTTGTAATGATAATAATAGGGATGCTCACTAATATTTTAATTATTGAAGGGGGAGAAGTTAAGATTGCAATATATGGTTGGAACATTATTACATTCCTTGGTTTTTCCCAAATTTTTGCCTATTATATCCTAAAAATAAGAAAATCTAGAAGGATCGTGATAGGAATATTAATAATTATTCTCTCTCCTGCTTTAAGAGCTGTTCTTTATTTAGGCAAAATACAAGGAAATATAATATTAAATATTTTGCACTATATTATAACCTCTCCAACCCCTCACTTGACATTCCTTCCATGGATTTCAATCGCCTTTATTTCAACAATTTTCGGAGAGTATATATATGAAGCAATGAACAAGGGAACGGAAGATGCATATATAGGCTTGTTTAGGATTCTTTTTGTCTGGGGAATAATTTTTATTTTAGTAGGAATTTTTGCCTTTTATCCTGACGGTCTAAATTTTCTCAACTGGGAACCGGGCTGGACCCTAGAATGGGTTTCAGAAACAGATCCCTTGGATTCGTCGATGATAGGTGGTCTTTCAGAATATCCTCATCTAATTAACCTTTTATACGCAAATCAACAAGATTTTTTCATAATTTCAGGTATGCCCAACTTCTTAATAAGGGGAACAAGTGCTAATATGTTTTACAATCAGGGTGCCGCGTTATTAATTATATCCATATTTTTTTATTTTATTGATTTAAAAAAAAAAAGTAGTAGCTTAATTGATATGATGATTTATTTCGGAAAGACATCTCTTAGTTTGTTTTTAGTTCATTTTGTCTTCATTCCTCTTTTTTTTAATCAATTTGATATAGTATTATTTCTCATTATTGGTATTTCCTATATTGGATTTATGGGGGTTTTTCTTTATATTTGGATGGAATATTTCAATGGAGTTGGCTCGCCTGAATGGTTAATGATTCAAATGGGTCGAATTGGTCAAAAATCAGGTGAAGCTGTAAAGAAAACATCTAAGAAAATGTATGAACGAATTAAAAAACGCGAAAAAGTAAAGAAAATGGAAGATTTCATGAAAAAATTGAGTAAGGATTCCCCCAAGGAACAAAAGGAAGAACCTAATGAATAAAACTCAAAAGTTCTTTTTCTTGGCGTTCTTAATTAATATTACATACTTAATTATTACATTCATCTTTTTTTATGGCTTAGATAGCTCACTAATGAATAAAAATACTAATGACTATTTGACATTTCATAATGCTGGTTTATTAGCTATTAGAGATATATCTAATTTATATAATTCTTCATTATATATCTTTCCATTTAGATATTTTCCTCTATCTGCTTATATCTTTACACCTTTTTCAGCATTAGGATTAGATGGGGGCTACTTTGTTTTCCAATTATTTAACTTTTCCCTTGGTATGATAAATCTTTATATAATTTATAAGATCATAAAAATCATTAAACGTGAAACTTCAATGGAAAGCTTTAATTTAGTGAAATTTAGATATGTGTTTAGTGACCCAAAAAATGAATCAATTCTCCATCAATACGCCATTATCTTGATTATACTCCCTCAATTTATGAATTATTTCCTTGGACAAATTAACATCTTAGTTTCTTTTTTTATTCTCTTATCTCTATTATATTTTCTAAAAAAAGGCATTAAAAACGATTTCTTAGGGGGATTATTCTTAGGATTTGGAATATTACTCAAACCTACATTAATATTAATATTGCCATTTGTTATTTTATTAAACTATAATAAAGAAAATAAAAGATATGATTTCGATTTTAAAAGGTCGATTATAAGATTATTAGGACCTATAGTTCTATTGATGTCATCATGGATTTACTTCTTATTGTTCCCACAAATGTTCGATGATTTTATTGAGGTTAACCTTGGAGGAAAATATACATATACCATTGAAGGAGGTTTAGAAATTAACCCCTCATTCAGCCTAACAAGGATTATTTTAACTCTTGCTGAGATATTTGGTGCAAAATTAAATGGTTTCTTGACATTAGTTACAATAACCTTACTAATTTTGATTCCAACGTATTATCTATTCATTCATAACTCAAATAAATCAACCAAATTAGTCGAAGGTTATTTAGGAGGCATATTAGTAATGTTAATTGTTTATTTCGATTCTTGGCCTCACCATATTGTTGTGTTGGCTCCTTTTCTAGCTTTTTTCCTTCTTTTTCATAAAAATTTTAAATTTTATAAAATGATTAAAAGCCTATATTACCTATTAGCTGTATTAATAGTAATATTTTGGGGGATCTTTTACTTAACTTATGAATTTTTACCAATGAATATAGGTGGCATGGTATTAATCCTGACCCTTTACTCTTACTTTCTGTTTTATTTAAAAAAAAATAGTTCGAAATCACAACTAGAATTTCCTTTTAACAACGTTTAAACGTCTTTGCTTTAGATTTACATCACTTAAAAATTATCATTTAAGAAAGTTTTATACATTTTTAAATCTTCAAATTAATTATCATTTTGACATATAAATTAAAAAGGTAATAACGAATCATAAATTTCATAGGATTTGCCGAAAAAAATGTCAACACTTATCAATAAATCTCAAAATTTAGGAAATTCAAAGGTACCAAATGATGGTAAAATAACTCTAACGGAGGATAATTCATCATCCACAAAGAGAATAGCATCAATAGATTTTGTTAAAGGTGTTGCAATTGGTTTTATTGTTTTAGCTCATGCTGCTCTCAGTTGGTTCGATGATGATTGGAGATATATATATGGACTTATCTTCGCTTTATTGGATTTTGTGGGTCCTTCCCTATTTGTATTTCTTTCTGCTCTTAGCGTGGTTTTTAGTATTAAAAAAAAAAAGGGAGATGTACCAGAAAGAATTATTCGAAATAAGGTTTTTACAAGAGGACTAGTTATCATCATCATAGGCTTTTTATGGAATCCTATGTCATTACAGACAACAGGTGGTAAAGTTCCATTTCCATTGAATTTATGGGGTTGGAATTTTCTTATGTTTATTGGGTTTTCCCAAATTTTTTCTTATTATGCATTAAAATTTAGGAAGAATGCCAGACTATTAATTGGCATAACAATAATATTCATCTCACCTTGGCTCAGACAAATTCTTTTTAGTTTTAAAGATGTTAATTCCGTGGTCTATATATTACATTTTATATTTACTTCTCCTCTTCCACAAATCCCTTTTCTCCCTTGGATTGCAGTTTGTTTTATATCTACAATATTTGGAGAACAGCTTTTTGAAGCCATGATGAAGGGAACTCAAGAATCATATTACAAATTATTTCGAATGTTTTCCGCTTATGGTTTTTCTTTTATCTTAATAGGTGTTTTTATAGTTGTTCCTTATGGCATCGGTTTTAATCAATGGGAACCCGGGTGGGCTTTACAAACTCCAACTACAATGGGAGGAAATATTGAATACTCAGAATATCTTCATATAGATTTACTCAGAATTGCTAATCAACAAAGTTATACTTATTTTCCAGGAATGCCTCTCTTCTTAATAAGGGGTTCAGCCCAAAATTTATTTTATAATCTTGGTGCTGCATTATTAATAATTGCAGTAAGTTTTTATTATATTGACATTAAGAAAAAAAGTAACGACGCAATAAAGATGGCAATATTTTATGGCAATATGTCTTTAAGCTTATTTCTAATTCAGTATTTATTTCTTCCGCTATTTCTGGGTCAATTTTCAATAATATTTTTCCCTCTAGTGTATATTGCTTATTGCGGATTTTTAGCTTTGCTAATGTATATCTGGTTGACATTTTTTAATGGGGTAGGATCTCCTGAATGGTTAATGTCTCAACTCGGTAATCTTGGAAAAAAAAAAAGAAAGAAATCATGAACAATTTTTTCAACAGCTAAAATGAATAAATTTCTGTAAAAAATTTCAACAAATATAAAAATCTGATATATTATAAAGATATAAATATCTTTAAAAGATAATATAGAAATAATAGTTAATGAATTATTATAATTTTAAATTTATAGTATAACTGAATCTTTAAAGATTTTTACCAAGCATTTAATATGGAAAAGGAGATTGAAAATGTCGGCAAATTCGCTTTTTAAATTTAAGATAACCTTGTTTGGGCCTGGGGGAGTGGGGAAGACAAGTCTTCTTTTAAGGTATATCAAAGATTATTTTGCCGAGGATTTAAAAAAAACTATTGGTAGTAATTTCCTTATCAAAGATGTGGATATTGAGGGAACGACCGTTCGACTTTTACTCTGGGATATCGGAGGACAGCCACAATTCCATAAGCTTAGAACAATTTACTTTAAGGGAAGTAATGCTGCGCTCGGTGTATTTGATATATCATCTAGTCAAACCTTACTCAAAATTCCAGGATGGATAAGTTCAATAAAGAAAACTGTTAAAAAAACAATCCCTATGGTACTTTTAGGGAATAAAGCAGATTTAGAGAGAGAAGTTGACAAGACCGAGGCTGAAGACTTGGCAAAGAAATTGAATTGTAACTATTTAGAAACATCAGCAAAAACGGGATTAAATGTAGAACAAGCGTTTGAGTCCATTGCAAGAGCATGCCTTAAAGAAGTAGGCGAATAAAAAAAAAATAATAAATTAATCTTATTCTGATAAGATCTCTAGCTTGTGTAATTCCTCAATAAGATCCTCAAATTTAGTATATTTAATTCCTCTTATTCCAAAACTTTCAGCTGAACGTATATTATTAAGCCCATCATCTATAAATGCAATTTCTTTTGGTTTACAACCTGCTTTTTGAATTACATATTCGAAAATTTTCGGTTGGGGTTTAATCAATTGAATTTCATGAGATAATACCAATTCGTCAAAGTATTCGATAAATCCCCAATTTTTAGCCACCAAGTATTCCCAATGACTTGAGTTTATATTTGACAAAGCTATTAATTTATATAGTCCAATGTTATGCAAATCTTTTATTAGTTCAGTTACATTGGGATTAAAACCTGATATAATGCTGTTAAATGCTTTAAAAAAATCTGCTTGATCTAATGTACAAACTTGAAGAAGATCGCATGCTAGGTGATAAAATTGGGCATTACTCATTTTTCCTTGATGATAAATATCAGATTGTCTAAAAAACTCCAACATAATTGGTGTTTGGGGTTTATTCAGAGGTGATTGAGTGATAATTTTATTAATGAAATTTGAAAAATCAAAATCAATCACTACCCCACCTAAATCAAAGATAATGGCTTTTATTATCATAAAATCAAATTTATTATTATTATCATCGACGAAAGAAAATTCTTGTTGAAAATTTTCTAAATGGGATTGGTAATTTATATTTTGGAAAGGTTCTCATCTCTTCTTCTAGCATTTCCAATAACCTTTCTAATTTTATATTATTAATTTGCTCAGATGTTTGTTTTTTTGGTCCAAAAGGTTTACCAATCATTCTTTTTCTAATCGAAATCGTTTGGTTTTCCAATTCTTTTTTTCCTAATATAATTGTATAAGGGATCCACTCGATTTCTGCTTGTCTTATCTTCTTTCCAACCGTTTCAGTCCGATCATCCCAATCTGCCCTGAAATCTTCTCCATTAATAATATCTAAAACCCTTTCAGCATATTCATTATGATCATCAGAAATGGTAAGAATCCGTACTTGAGTTGGACTTAACCATGTTTTAAAACCAGGAACAATTTTTTCTTTATCACGAATTGCAGACTCAATCAACCCCCAAATTATTCTTTCTAAACCCCCTGTAGGTGAATTATGAAGAATAATGGGATATTTCCTTTGACCATCGTTGTCTACAAAGGAAATATTGTATTTTTGTCTTTTCCTTCCTTCACTATCAATCATGAATTCTAAGGAGCTTTCAACATCGATTTGATTAGTTGCTAATGTCGCACTCTTGTTTTGAGCAGAAAGTACATTTCTTTCAAATTTTAAAACATAATAATAATATCTATCATCCCATAATTCTAATAACGCCGGATGATTTTCAGTTTTAATTAATTCAATAATCCAATCTCTATTCTCCTCATAAAAATCTTTGGTAGCTCTAAATATAGTATAACTCCTTATTCCTAAATCATTCTCTAGATCCCTGATTAATTTATATTGCTTTTTAAACTCCTCAATTGAAGATTCTAAATCTTTACATAGAGTATGAAGATCGGGCATAATAAATCCACGCAACCTTCTTAATCCTGATAATTCACCCTCTTGTTCTCGTCGAAAATCATATTGCTCAAACTCATAGACTCGTAAAGGAAAATATTGAGGTTTTAAATTCATTTGAGAAAATAAATCGAATAGAAGAAAATCACTAGCATATCTCAACAGAAATCTGTCTTTACCAGATTCAACCCAATAACTCCGTGCCGGAAATCGAGCAGTTTGGGCGGTTAGTTTTTTGTTTTTTACAGTATACATTATTGGAGTTTCAATAAGTATAGCTCCAAAATCTATTACTCTATCTTCTACGAAATTTTTGATTAGATTTTTCATTATCATTCCCTTGGTGTACCACCGAAGAATACCTTTATCGCTGTTTTTATCTACATCCAATAGCTCAAACTCTTTCATCACCTTTATATGAGCTGGTTCGATTGCTTTATCTACTGTTCTAGAGCCTAGCTCAGATTTCAGAAACAAATAAAAATCTTGGTTATCTATTTTATCTAAAGGTAGGATATTATTTTCCTCATCTAGCTTAATTTCCAACTCCTTACCTGATGGAGCAATAACTTTGAAGACTGAATTTTTAACTTGTTCTTCAGGTTTAATAGCTAATTTAACGTCTCTGTACATCTCAGCTACTTCATGACCTATACAGTTAATTTTAAAGGACTTATACCACCCAAAAGGAGAAAATTTTGCTTCAATACCTTTTTTTTCTAATAAATTTACAATTTTTGGGCACACTTCCATCGCATTTGACTCATTACTTAGAAATTTACTTAAATGAGCCCACGGATAAACGAGTATTTTGTCAACGTGGTACATGCTCCTGTCTTTGATTAATTCAACTAACTTCCTCTGTTTACCTTTAATTTTTTCTTTTTCGATCTCTTTATTATGATCTCTAATTTCTTCATTCTTTTCTCTTATTTTTTCGGGGAAATTTGTTATTTGAATTATTGCATCTTCAATTACCTCAGCCCCTTGTTTGGCAATTAAATCTGTATCATAAGTATCCTGGTCTTCTACAGAGACAAAGGCTATTAAGATTAGCCCATCCATTTTAATAACGTCTTGTGGAAATTCTTGAGGGTTACTTGTTGCTTCCTTATTTTTTACTACTTCCACACCATCAGAATGAATTAATAAAATTTTCATATCTTCACTTAGAATTGGGAGTTAATTATATATTTACAAAAATTAAGTAATATTTTATTATTTTAAAGAATGAGGATTAAAAATATTTTCTTAAAGAATATAGACAATAATAATTGGAAAGTAAAAAAATTTTAATTCCTTACATTATTCATCTTTCAGAATATCATACAATTTTAAAATCCTTTTTCCCTCTAATGAAATTTTATATCCATGTCGAGAATTTTCAAAATAATACTTAAACTTCTCAATTAATCCTTTTCTTTCTAATATTGTTTTTATTTCAACAGTTTTATTGTAATTGTATTTTAAATCAACAATAATATCTTGTATAGATTTAATATTCTTATTTAATTTTAAATAATATAGCAAACTAATATGGGATTTAGGCATATTTTTAATTGATAAACAGTTTGGACATCCTCCATATACTAATCGCGTTAGATTAGATGGAGGCTTCCAAAATTTATGCTTACATAATCCACATCCCCAATGTAACGCAATATGCCTACCAAAATATCTTTCAGATAAGCAGTTTCCCCCATGTAATATTTTCTGTGCCAAATCGTGCATATCTTCGATTGTCTTTTTTTTAGTTCCTCCACAATTAGGGCACCACGATCCGTTTCTATTTTTACTTCCTTTAATAAGTGTTGGAGTCTGCCACCAATCAGTACCACATATATTATGAAACCAATGTAATTTTGTATGAGCATTAAAATATATTTTCGAAAGTAATTCCCCATTCCTTGAGTACGCGATATCTTGCATTTCTTTTAATTTATCAGGATTCTTTAATTGAAATTCTCTCCACTTAATTTTTTCCTGATTTGGAATTATAATTCCATTTTCTCCACATATTTTTCTTATAAGATTTTCCATTTCTCGAAATTTTATTCTATGTAATTTCCCGTTTCTCCATTCAAAACCAACTTCAATTAAATGATAACCATGTTGTTCACATAATAGTCTTCTTTTTTGATCGTCTCTTTGTCGTTTATTAAATTTTTCTGTATCTCCTCGATAAAAATAAAAGGCATCTTCGTAATGCTGGCGACCATGATGTTCAAATGCAATCATAAAATCTTTATTATGACCATCAAGTTCCATATAATTTCCATCTTCGTTTACTAACCAAGAAAACTCTCCTTTTTCTGCTTTAGGAAATTCAGCAAAAAATAGGGCTTCGAAAAATTTTCGGCATATTATTTCCCCAATACTTTCTATACATTTAGGACACCATGTTTCTCCGTATAAAATACTTCCTAAAGATGCTGACCATTTATGTAAACATGTACCACATTCCCAATCTAACTTCGAAGAAACATTTTCATATTTTTTAGATAGACATTTTCCCTCAATTCCCATTCTATTAAGACCTATTT
>SDBS01006123.1_pt1 | contig 11714 bp, 11 predicted proteins | sample 2277091 | NCBI WGS metagenome assembly SDBS01 (sample SAMN10404972, study PRJNA504765) | marine sediment metagenome | isolation source: marine sediment core GS10_PC15, 163 cmbsf | place: Arctic Ocean: Southern Knipovich Ridge | collected 2010 | reverse complement strand
GTTCCCACGCGAGAACTGGCGCTTCAATACGTGCGTGAAATCTCCGATATCGCACGGAAAACCTCCGTCGTACCCTTTGCCGTATACGGCGGTTTCTCGATGCCGATTCAAGTCAGCAAACTGGCCCACGGCGTTCATATCCTCGTCGCCACTCCGGGCAGGCTCATCGATCTTCTCTATAACAGTCCCCTGCGGCTGAGCGAGGTTAAAACCTTTATACTCGACGAGGCCGATGAAATGCTCAACATGGGTTTCATCGGTGATGTGGAATTTGTCATCTCCTGTCTGATTCATGAACATCAGACTCTGTTGTTTTCGGCCACGATGCCGCCGGAGATCAAGCGGCTTGCGGCCAGGTATCTCAAAGACCCGGTCACCATCGAACTCAATATCCAGCGCAGAGCCCCCGAAAATCTGGAGCATCATTTTCAGATGGTCAAGGGTCATCAGCGTTTTGAGATACTGGTCGAATATTTCCGGCAGGAGAAACCACAGCAGGCGATCATATTCTGCAATTCCCGTCGCAACGTTGAGAAGCTGCACGACCATCTGAAGAAGGAATTCGATTCGGTCGATATGATTCACGGCGGACTGGAGCAGTCCCGACGCACCTCGCTTTTCAATCGCTTTAAGAAGATGAAAATCAGGTTCATGGTCGCCACCGACGTGGCAAGCCGTGGACTGGACTTCAGCCACGCCAGCCATGTCATCAATTATGATTTTCCGCCGAATCCGGAAGGCTACACGCACCGAACGGGCCGAACGGCGCGGATGGGCAAAAAAGGGATCGCACTTACACTTCTTACGAGAAGCAATTTGCGGGAGTTAAGAACCGCCATCAGGGTCAATAAACTCGAGCCAATCTGGCGCGGCAGGGAACCGGACCTCAAGGGCGTACCACAAAGACAAGCGGGCGGCGGCAAATACTCCGCCGGCAGGTCGCGCGGCGGCGGTCCTGGTCGCAGTCGGGGGCGCGGGCGCCGCAACAAACGGGCTTCGGGCAGAGGTTGACCGCGGGATTCGGATTTTGGGGTTTGTTTTGCCGAATCGATTGGAATAGGACTTTTGTAAAATTGCGATTTCTTGTTGGAAGGGATAATCGCCATGAAAGACAGAGTTGCCGAGATAATCAGGACGCATCAGCGACTGGTGGGTGAATTCGAGGTGGCAAGTGTCGAGACGGTCGTATCCGCTGCGGAAATGATTGCGGAGTGTTTCCGGAAGGGCGGGTCTGTTTATCTGTGCGGCAATGGAGGTTCCGCTGCCGACGCACAACATATCGCCGGTGAGTTTGTCGGGCGATTCAGGAAAGATCGCAAGGCGCTGCCGGCGGTGGCTTTGACGACGGATGCCTCGGTGCTAACGTGTATCGGCAACGATTTCGGGTTTGAAGATGTTTTTGTTCGCCAGGTCGAAGCGTTTGTCACGTCTTCGGACATCCTGTGGGCGTTTTCGACAAGCGGCACATCGGAAAACGTCGTCACCGCCGTCAAAGCGGCACGGAAGAAGTCGGCGACAATTCTCGCATTTACAGGAAGGCGCGATACCGCCCTGGAAAGTCTGGCGGATATTTGTCTGGCGGTCGAGGCGCCCACCACCGCCGCCGCCCAGGAGATTCATCAGTTGGCTTATCACATAATTTGTGAGCTTGTCGACAAAACCATGTTCGGTGACAAGGGGGATTGAGGCTTCTCAGGGTTCCATGTTCCTTCGAATCACCGCCGCCGAAGCAACTGTCTGAGACACCCCTCCCACTGTAACGGTCATGGAGATTTGCACGTTTCTGACGGGATCGCCGGTGGGGGGGGTACGGGTGAAGGTCATGGCGCTGACGTTTCGACACAGCACATAGCTGTCCTCCACATTGCCTTCATTATTGTTGATGTCCAGGTATAATGTGTTGTCGGCACTGTTGAATCGATAGGTTATGTTGCGATCGTCGGCGGTATAAAAGCTGCATTGAGTAGGGGGATCCACACCGGAAACGGCCCACCCCGTTCGAAGGTCGGAGGTGATTCTCATCACGGCCTGACGTGCGGTGTTCATCGCGATGAATATGTTTTCATTGGCTTTATAATTCACTGCCGAGGCATGAACTGCAACGCCCACCGCCGCCATCAACATCGCCAGCAGAGCCAGCGCGATAATGATTTCCACCAGCGTAAAGCCGACTTTGGATCGGGAGCTTCTTGTACGCATGATAACCTCCTTAAGCCGCTCAGTAGCGGGTTCTTATCCAGCTTGCCGAGCTGATGGGCCTGTTGTTCTGCACGATGACCACCGTTATTCTGACAAAGTCGCTGGTATGGTCCGCCACCGGCGTTTCAAGCGACGACGGATCGACATTTTCGACGGTCACCTGCTGCGTAAAAGAGCCGAAACCCGTCAGCGCAGTCGCCGAGACATCCACAGGCGGACAGAAGCTGGCGTTGTCGAAGTCATCCAGATCGTCGTAAGCGGCGACTGTCGTTTCGTCGGATTCGGGGCCGAATGTATCGATCCCGGATTCAGGGTCGACCACGGGCAACATCGTGGTAAGTTCTCGAATCTCTTCGATCAGAAACTCCGCCGTCGACAAGCTGACAGCGGCACCGTTGACCTGTGTGAAGGCGCCGTTTGCACCCACCAGCGCCGCAATCGCAATACCGATGATCACCACCGCCATCAGGATCTCGACGAGAGTAAACCCTTTGGCCGCAGGCACCCTTGAACGAATCAAGTGCTTTTTCATTGTCGCGTCCTCCCGGTTGGTGTCAGGATGTAACAATTTTGGACATTTGGAATATTGGTAGTATGACACTCATGGCGATAAATCCGACCAGTACCCCCATCAAAACGATCATAATGGGCTCAATCATCGACGTCACCATTTTGATGACCGTCTTGAGTTCTCTGGCGTAGAAGTCTGCGATGTCACTGAGAACGTCGCCTAACGTACCGGATTCTTCGCCGCTCTGGATCATTTGAACCACACTGCCGGGCAGCAGGTTGTACCCCTCCAGACTTGAGGTAATCTTCCTTCCCTGCCGAACCGCCTCGTGAACTCCTTTCCACATTCTTTCAAACAGGACGTTGCCGCTGATCTGGGACGTAATGAGCAGGGTATCCAGGATCGGCACGCCTGCGTTGGTCAGCACGCCCATCGTATGCATGCTGCGTGTGATGTACAGGCTGCGACAAAGCGTTTTCACCAGAGGTATGTGCAGTTTTGTTTTGTGCCACCATAGCCTGCCCGCGCCGCTTCGTGTGAAATACCACAACGCCCAGCCGGTCGCCATGAAGGCGGGAAAAATGATAAACCAGTAACCTCGCGTAAACGCGCTTGTAGCCATGAGGATCTTTGTGGGGGCCGGCAGCAGGTGTTCTTTTCCCTGGAAGATAACAAGAAAGCGGGGCAGGACGAACATCAGCAGAAACAGGGTTGTGGAGACAGCCATGACGGCAATGATGACAGGATAAACCATCGCGCCGATAATCTGCGATCGCGTCTCGGCCTCCTGGTCGAGATACTCGGCCAATTGCAGGAGCATGGCACTGAGCGAACCGGAGATTTCCGCCGCGGCAATCATGTTGATATACAGATTGCTGAAGACGTCGGCATGTTCTCCCAACGCCTGGGAAAAGCTCTGACCGCCTTCGATACGATTTTTCAGATCAATGATGATGACCCGGAACTTTTCCTTCTTGACCTGTGTACCGATCGATTCGAGAGAATCCTGAAGGCTGATGCCGGCCTTAATCATTACGGCAAGCTGATTGGTGAAATTCAGGATATCCTTGCGGCTGGGGCCGGTTTCAAAACGCAGTTCGGTAATCTTCTTTGCCCTCGACGCCTGCCCGTAACCCTGCCTCGATGTGTGGCCGGCTCCGAGCGACGGGCGGCTTGAGGCTGTACTCTCAAAAATTGTCATGAATCTTCCCCTCCCCTATTCAACTGACCCCTGATCGCTGAAGTTTGGCATTCTTGGCTTTGTTATCCGCGGTCAGAAGCTTGTCCATTTTGCCGGGGTTACTGGACCGCATGATTGCCTCATCACGATCAATGAAGCCCTTGAAGTATAGATCAGAGATACTGTGATCCATGTTCTGCATACCCATCCTTCTTGAGGTCTCGATTATGTTGGGTATCTCATAGATCCTGTTTTCGCGAATGCAGTTTCGGACCGCGGAGGTGCAAAGCAGGATTTCGGTGGCGGGCACCATGCCCGGCATGTCCACCCTCCTGAACAGCGTCTGCGATACAACCGCCTGAAGCGTGTTGGCCAGCATGGCCCGAATCTGATTTTGCTGGTTGGCCGGATAGATGTCGATGATACGTTCAACAGTCTGTGAGGCGTTTACCGTGTGCAGTGTCGAGAGCACCAGGTGCCCGGTCTCCGCGGCGGTGACAGTCGAACTCGTCGTCTCCAGGTCACGCATCTCACCGACCAGAATGATATCCGGGTCCTGTCTGAGGACATGTTTGAGGCCCGATGCGAAGTCGGTACAGTCGGCGCCGATTTCCCGCTGCTCGATCATGCACGTGTTGTTTTCCAGCGCATACTCAACCGGGTCTTCCAGCGTGATGATACGCTTCTTGTATTTCTGATTGATCACCCCTATCATCGACGCCAGAGTGGTGCTCTTGCCCGAACCCGTATGCCCCGTCACAATAACAAGCCCTCTGGGAAGATCGGTAAGTTCCTTGATGATGGGGGGCAGATTCAACTCTTCAATTTCCGGAATCTGATTCGAGATGACCCTGAAGGAAATGGCGATCGAATCCCGCTGATAATGCGCATTGACACGGAATCGGCTGCCGTCGTCTATTCGCGTCGAAAAATCGATATCCCTCTCGGCCTCGAATTTCCTGAATTTTTCTTCGCCTATCATGCTCAGGACCAACTGCTTGGCGTCGGCGTTGTTTACAGGAGGCAGGTCGGTTGCATGCAGTTCTGTGTTAATACGCATGATGGGCGGCATGCCGACATTGATATGAATGTCCGACGAGTTGTGTTCAATCGCCGCAGCCAAGATTGTCTCTACATTGATCATATTGGTACCTGTACCAGTCCACCTAACCCTGTTTCTATTTGTTTTGTTTCGCGGTCATGTCATATCGCCGCCTCACGGCCGCTGAAAACCACTATTCGTAATCCTCATTCATAATGAGATTCATGGTATCTGTTTCGCCCCGGTCTTCTGTTGAAGCGTTGGCGTTTTTTTTATGTTGGTTACTTTGCGTTCCCGACTTTGTTGCCGTTGTGAATGTACAGATGCTTCGTCAGAGTCTTTCCTGGCGGTCTTCTCACAGGCCTGTGTTACGCGAAGGACCTCTTCAATCGTGGTTACTCCTTTTTTGACCTTTTTAATACCATCGTCAAACAGCGTCGGCCGACCGCTTTCGGCAAAGGCCATCCGCATGCTGTTGACAGAAGAGTCCTTGTTGATGATGTCCCTGAAGTGATCATCAATAATAAGCAATTCGAAGATACCGACCCGGCCTGCGTATCCGCTTTCACGGCAGCGGCCACAGCCGGCGCCGTGCAGCAACTCTTTTGGATTGATGCCCGCGTTTTCGACGTAGCGGCGCATATTTTTGGGCACATGGTAAACTTCTTTGCAGTTGTCACATATCTTGCGCACCAGTCTCTGGGCCAGTATGCCGTTTAATGACGCGGCGATGAGATAGGGCTCTATGCCGAGATTGACCAGTCTGGAGACGCTGCTTGGGGCGTCGTTGGTGTGGAGTGTGCTGAGCACGAGGTGTCCGGTGAGCGCGGCCTGTACGGCGGTGCGTGCGGTTTCATTGTCTCGGATTTCCCCAACCATGATGATGTCCGGGTCCTGTCTGAGCAGACTTCGCAGTGCCCCGGCGAACGTCAGTCCCACCTTTTCATTTGTTTGGACCTGATTGCAAGACTCCAGGTTGTATTCGACGGGATCTTCGACGGTGGAAATGTTCAGTCTCTGACCGTCCATCTGTCCGAGTGCCGAGTAGAGGGTGGTGCTCTTGCCGCTGCCTGTCGGTCCGGTAACCAGCAGGATGCCGTGAGGAAGTGCGACTTGCTCTTTGAAGGTATTCAGCGTGTCGGTTTCCATGCCGGAGTTTTCCAGCCCGATCATGATCGATTTGCTGTCGAGGATACGGATTACGACTTTTTCACCGTGGCTTGTCGGCAAGACAGACACTCTGAGGTCCACTCCTCGTCCGCCCATGATAGCGGCAATTTTGCCGTCCTGGGGCAGGCGTCGTTCGGAAATATCGAGATTTGACATTATTTTCAGACGGGACACAACGGCAGGATGCATCTTCAGAGGGGCCTGCATGGTGTCGAAGAGCGCACCGTCGATACGATACCGAATCCTGGTGTACTTGCCCTTGGGTTCGATGTGGATGTCGCTGGCGCCTTCATGAAGGGCGTTGGTCAGCAGGTAGTTGACATATTTGATGACCGGCGATTCGGCGGCGCTCTTCTCGAGGTCCCCGATATCCTCCTCCATGTCCTTGACCACTTCCACATCGGCCATGTTGCTCATGATCTCGTCGACATCGTAGCCGAAGTTGGTGTCATCGAATTCGTTGCAGACGGCCGTGATATCGCTTTCGCTGCAGACGACAATGTGGACGGGCATACCTACCTGTCTCTTGACGTCATCGATGGCAAAGATGTTGGTCGGCTCACTCGTCGCTACGACCAGGGTATCGTTTTCCACTGCGACCGGCATGACATGACTGCTTCGAATATAGCCCGGATCGAGTTTTTCGAAAGCGCTCCTGTCGACTTTGTCGGCCTGAATGATGCGAAACTCGAAACCGTGCAGTACGGCTTTGGCCCTGAGAATATCATCGGCTTCCAGACCGAACTTGCTGAGTATCTGTTCGGCGTCCGTGCCGTTTTTGCTCTGCTGCTGTTGCCTGCGAACCTGCTCCATCTGTCGAGGCGTGATCTTCTTCGTTTCCAGGAGCACATCCACTATATCCCGTACATGCGCCAACTCGGACATCTGCGGCGAATACAGTATGCACAGACCCGGTGCCAGGGACATTTCGCCTCTGTTGTCAGCGGCGTCAGTCTGCTGAGACTCGGGTTTATTGATGTTGGCAAAGAGTTTTTTCATTCTGATATTTTCTTAATAACATCAATTCCATCCAATTCGAGCCCAACGAATCTGGAGTCGATCTCGGTGACCGTAAAACCGTCTATCTTGTCTCCCTTGTAAAGGAGTTTTCCGTTAATCATGCAACAGGCGTTCTGGGGCGAAGCCATAATGCTCCAGAGTTGAAGCCCCTGAGCCCTTTCTTCGACTTCCCTGCGGCGCCCCGGATCGAGAGCATGCTCCAAATTGCCGACGGACAGTTCAAGCTCGAAGGGGTTTTTCTTCAGGTCGGCGACACCAATCTGTTCGATATCGGAGAATTCACTGAATCTGGTCACGATGTCCCCCATTCTTGCGTCCATTTCAGTCCGTATGCCCATAAGCTGAGCGATTGCGTTTTCGATCTTCGCTTCCTCGGTGTCCACGGCCGCATCAGCGGGGGGCGGAGTGACCTTCTTTATCATGAACCATACGCACACCACGCCCACCGTAAACAGGACGGCCAGTATGATTGTGCTCTGCTTCAGATTCTTTCCGTGGCGGACCCTTGCCAGAAACTCGCCATCATCGTCTGACGGCTCAATGTTGGTGTTGTCAGGCGCAGCGGTGTTCGTTCCAGTTGCGGGAACCGTTCTATTCTGTCCGTCTTTCATAAATGACAGCATAATCCTGCTCCGTTGATTATTCGATTAATGTTCACCTCAGGAACTTGTTTTCTGGAAGAATATGCTCACCACAAAGGTGGCGGCCGTTTCGCCTTCGGTATTTGCCTTTTTCTTCAACGACAGCTCCCTGATTTTGGTGATGCGATCAAGCTTTTCGAGTTCGAGCAGGAAAGAGTAATACGAGTTAAAATTGCCGTGCAGTTCCATATGCAAAGGCTGCTCGATGTAGCCGCGATTAGTCTTGGCCTGAAGCGTCCGGATGGTCTTGGGCGTCAGGCCGTGCGTTTGAGCGATCCTGGTGATATTATCGAGCACCTTGTGGATTTCACTCCGGGGAGGCAACTTGCTTTCAAAAACGGCGATCGCCTCTTCCACCTTTTCCAGTTGTTTAGTGAGATCACTGGCGGCAGCGGTCGCTTTCCTGAGTTCCAGCAGTTTGGCCCTCTTTTCGTTAACCTTGATCTTTTCCTCGGTAAGGTGCTGATTGGCCGGCTTGATCATATAGGCATATGAAACGTACGCCAGCGCCACAAGTAAAACGAAGAAAATGAATTTTCTTAAACCGCTTGTCATAGTCATGCCTTTCTTTGCGGGTTATCACCTTCTTTTTCGGTTACGCTGATCGGCGTTCCGGGCGGCCGGCGTTTTCAGCGCGCCGCCTAAAGCGTCTCTTCGCGTTTTCCTCTGATTTTCCTGACATCCTCCCTGGACAGGACGGCGTTCTTCCTGAGCATTGTTTTGAGTTTGAATTCCCTGAACCTTGTCTCGTTGATCTTATGCTCTTTGGATTCCACCAGCGCGACGCTGTCGAACAGAACGGAACCGCTCAACCGTGCGATGTACGCGGCCACCTCGATATCGCTGGGCGCGATCCCCTTGATTTCTATGGTGGTCTCGAAGCTTTTCTGTGGCGCTTCCTGTTGAGCGGCTGCTTTCGCACCGGCGGCCTGATATTGGCTGGCCGGTGCAGGCGCTGCGCGGATGATTTCTTTTTCGGAGAGTTTTGTTTCCAGCAGCGAGACTCCGCCGGGAAGATTGTTGGTCAGGGCGGCAAGGATAATACTTCGGGGTATCGGCTCCAGCAGTTCGGCGGTCATGACCATGGTTCTCATCATGGTCTTGCTCTTGATCTTGAGTTCTTCGAGCTGGGCGATCTGTTTGTGGGCCTGCGACATCTGCTGCACCAGGGTGGCCAGTTCGTTGCGGGCCGCCCGTTGTCGTATCTTGATGATGGAAAACGTCACGCAGATGGCGCTCATGAGCACGGCAAGAAGAACCAGATATGTCAGATTCGCCCTGTTGCCTTCACGCTGCTGAATATAGTCGTCCGGAACAAAATCGATCTTGGCCATTTTATTATCTACCTAAATTCAAATACTATTTGTGAGTGGCGTTTTCCCGGCCCGACAGGCTCAGACCAAAAGCAACCGACCAGTCAATGTGGCCGTCGCATTTGTTAGCTCTGGCCCGGCAGCCGGCCCGCATGTCGACCGCGGTCAGCACATCTCCTATTTGTGCCGGTATCTGCATGCGCTGGGCCATCTCGGCAAGCTTGTAACAGATTCTCTTGTCGACATCTTTGGTGGCAAGGAAAACCAGGCGCTGAATGTGCATGCCTCCGCAGTGGAATTCGAAGTACCGGCTGCATGCATCAATCTCCGACATCAGGCGTTGTATATTCTCGTCATGTTCAAGGTCGGCAAAACCAAGGCTCACTACACGTGCGAGAAGGAGGTTCCTGTTGCGGCATATGACGATATTGGTGTTTGTGGTTCCCATATCGAGCAGCATCGCCACTTTGTCGCGCTCCTCTCGTCGCCGGCTGAAAAACTCCACAAAGCTGTTGGTCATTGCAAAGGGCCAGACATTGATGCCTTGAACATCCAGCCCGGCATTTTCATAAATGGCAAGATGGCGATCAACTATGATGCTGTCGGCCGCCATCACAAGCACATCCATTTCAGAAGTCTTCGATCCCGTCTGTTCGGCAATTACATGCTTAATCATCGCCTGGCTGGTATCAAACGGCAGCTTCTGTCTGACATTGGCGATTACCGCATCACCAACCTTGTTGGCGGGCATGCGCTGAATTCTTATCTGGTCAATAAACACATCCCGCGACGGAAGTGCGGTGACAGCTTTTTTACCCTTGAAGCCGCCTTGTTTCACCATTCGTTTGATTGTTTTTACCGCCCATCTTTGCCAGTCGCTGCTTCCGGGGTTTATATCCTCAGGCCTTTTTTCAAAACCCACACCGTGCAGGTAAAGCCCGTGTCCGTTGGAGCCCAACTGCGCCATCCGTAAATAGCTGCTGCCGAGGTCCACGCCGATGGGGCAAATCTTCTTGGTTAATACGCTGAACATTTCCTATCCAATCTATCTTGCTGCCGCCTCAAGGGCACAATATGCCCCCTACGATGGCGGAATCAGACTGCAGCACTTCTTGGCTATCTCTGTCGTCGTCACTAATCAGCCTCGGCATTACGTGGGCCGGCAAACCCAAACTCACCCACAAAACGGGGTACCTAATTAAAGCTTAAGAAACAGTGTCTGTCCGGTCAAACAGTTGTCTTAACAGGCGATTTGTCAGTTCACGGTCCGGGAAGATTGGCCATTGGCGATCAAATGAAGGGTGGTTACGTGACTGAGCCAATAGCGCATTGCGGGCGACGAAAATGAGTCGCGCTCCCCTTGTGCAGGACGGGTGTCCGTTGACCGGTCGGCAATGTCGTACTGCCGCAAGAAACAGCAATCGGAAAACCCGGACGTCCTATAAGGAAGAGTCACCCGGGCGGGGACTATTCGGCTTTGAGACGTCGGGACATAAGGTCTTTGAGTGCCTCCTTGACGGTCTTTTTTCCGGATATGATCTCACCAATTGCCTCAGAAATGGGCATTTCGACATGGTATTGCCGTGCAAGGGCGCCGACGCCGGCGCATGTGGCGACACCTTCAACAACACTCTGCGTCGCCGCCAGGGCCTCTTGGGCGCTCATGCCGCGACCGACTCTCTCGCCAAATGACCGGTTGCGTCCCTTTGGTGAAATGCAGGTTGTAACCAGGTCGCCCAAACCGCTCAGGCCCGCAAACGTCTGCTCCTTTGCACCCATGGCAAGACCGAGCCGTTCGATTTCGGCCAGACCCCGCGTAAGCAGAGCCGCCTTGGCGTTGTCGCCCAATCCCGTGCCGTCAATAATACCGGCGGCGATAGCGATGACATTCTTCACCGCGCCGCAAAGCTCAACGCCCAGAAGATCGTTGTTGGTATAGACCCTGAAATAGGGCGAATTGAACGTATACTGGATGTTTTTTGCAAGCTCGTCATCGGCGCTTGCCGCAGTGGCCGTAGCGGGCAGATGACCGGCAAGCTCGTCGGCGATCGTCGGGCCGGACAGTGTCGCGTACTTGTGCCCGGCGCCCAGGACATCAGCGAGAATCTCCGTCGGGCGAAGCAGCGTGTCATTCTCGATGCCCTTGGTCACGCTCACTATCGGCACGCCTTCGGGTGTGTGTTCTTTCAACCGCCGCCAGACTCTCCGCGTAAACTGACACGGTACGGCTGAGACCATCAGTTGGGCATCGGTCATAGCTTTGGCGTCGTCGGCCTGGAACTTGAGAGATTCGGGGAGTTTATGGCCGGGAAGGAACAGCGCGTTCTCTCTTCTTGCGGCGATTTGAGCCAACTGATCCGCGTCATGGCCCCACATCGTCACATCCAAACCCTTTTCGCAGAGCATCATCGCACAAACGCTGCCCATGGCGCCATCACCAATTATCGTAATCCTGCTGAACATGACTGCATATTAAACCTGAAAATGCCGCGAATGCAACAGTACAACCGACATTTTTCGCCTTTGCCGGGAACAAATCTTTCGACGAAGGCCCCCATGGCAACTACTTCGCCTTCGCATGGCTCGTCTTCAAAACAAATACCGAAATCTACACCCATCCGGAAAAGACCGGCTGATA
>SDBS01006122.1_pt1 | contig 11715 bp, 11 predicted proteins | sample 2277091 | NCBI WGS metagenome assembly SDBS01 (sample SAMN10404972, study PRJNA504765) | marine sediment metagenome | isolation source: marine sediment core GS10_PC15, 163 cmbsf | place: Arctic Ocean: Southern Knipovich Ridge | collected 2010 | reverse complement strand
GGCCAGCATCGACGACGTCTTCGACCCGGTCCCGCACACCCTGTGGTCACGCGTGCTGAAACGCCAGGACAGCGGGCTGGCACTGTACGCCAATTTTCCCGACGATCCGCGCGAGAACTGAGTCGGCAAGAGGCTCCGCAAATAGGGCCGATCCGCTCTCTGTCGCAGGGCCAACTGCGGAGCCGGGCCGCCACGAAGTGGCAAGAGCGGGAAACGAAGGCGAAGCGGGTGAGACCACTTCAACCATCGCGGGAACAGAACTCCGCTGAGCCGGGGCCCGAGCGGCCTGCCACGCAGTGGCAAGAGCGGGGAACGAAGGCGAACCTCTTTCGAGACGACCGGCACCGATCGGTGCGCGCTTTCAGTATTCTCTGCCCGTGACCGTGCCCAAGCTGAGGAACGCCATCAAGGCGAAGGCCCCCGGACTCGCTGTGGAACGCGAGCTGTGGGAACACGGGCGCCTGGTGGTCGTCGGTGTCGACGAGGTCGGCCGCGGCTCATGGGCCGGCCCGCTCTCGGTTGGTGCTGCGATCGTCCCAAAGCATCGCAGGGTCTACAAGATCCGCGACTCCAAGATGCTGACCGAACCTGAACGCGAGGCAATTTTCGACCGTATTACCGACTGGGTCGACGACTGGAGTGTCGGCCATGCGTCGCACACTGAGTGTGACGAACTCGGGATGTCCGCAGCGCAGCGGCTGGCTGCACGGCGTGCCATCGCGGGACTGCGCGAGACACCGGATCATGTCCTCGTCGACGGCAACTGGGATTTCGTCGGACACCGAAGCACCACCCGCATCGTTCGCGGCGATGCCACCTCGCTGACCATCGCCGCGGCGTCGATCATGGCCAAGGTGACTCGCGACCGCATCATGCGCGGGCTTGCTCATCAATTTCCCGGCTTCAACTTCGAGAACAACAAGGGCTACCCCGGCCCCCATCATCGGGCGGCGCTGGCCGCCTACGGGCCGACGACGATCCACCGCAGATCGTGGGTGTTTGTCGACCACCTCATCTGGAGTGGGATCCCCAGGGCGGATCGCTTCGGGCAAGCGTCGCTGTTCGAGACCGCAGCGTCATGAGGCAGGTGATCCCGGTCGACACGAGCGACCTCACGTCGTCGCTCGACACCAGCTCCATCACCGTCTGGGACTTCGTATGGGCGGTGGTCATCGTTGCTGCCAGCTTCCTGTTGGCTGCGTTGACTCGACGGCTCATCCTGCGAGGTCTCGAGCGGTTCGAGGGAATCGCGGAGAACTACCGACAACTGATTGCACGGGCGACCGGGTGGTTCGTCATCGGATTCGGAGTGATCTATGCCCTCACCGTGCTCGGCGTCGATCTCGGACCGGCCGTGCTGGCGCTGCTGCTGTTTGCCGTAATTGCGTTCTTCGCCGGGCGGGGACTGCTCGAGAACTTTGCCGCCGGGCTGGTGCTCCAGGGCACCACGATGTTCGAGGTCGGTGATCAGATCGAGACCACCGTCGGCAGAGGAACGGTACTCGAGATCACCGGGCGAACCGTGGTCATCCGTACCCCCGACGGCGAAGACGTCAGCATCCCGAACTCGACCGTGGTCAACGAACCGTTGACCAACCTGACCAACCAGGGCGAGCGGCGGTCGACCGTTCCCGTCGGCGTGGCCTACGGCACGGATCTCGAGGAAGCAAGGAGAGTGATTCGCGATGCGGCGGCGTCGAGAGACCTGGTCCTGGAGGAACCCGCCGTGGAGGCACTGGTCACCGAATTCGGTGATAACGCCGTCATCATCGACTGCCGGTTCTGGCACGATCCGACGATCCTCGGCGAGAATCGCGCCGTCGACCAGGTGGCCCGTGCTGTCTACACGGCCCTTGGCGAGCACGGCATCGAGATCGCGTTCCCGCAGCGCACCCTGTGGTGGGGTAGGGGGCAACAGCCAGACCGCGGGTAATCTGCGCACATGAGCTCTCCCATCAGCCCGGGCCCCCGGTACCAGGGCGACTTCCTCGAAATCGACGCCATGCTCGACGACGAGGAACGCCTCATCCGCGACACGGTGCGCTCCTTCGTCGCCGACCGGGTGCTGCCGGATATCGCCGAGTGGTTCGAGCAGGGAACGATCCCCGTCGAGCTCGCCAAGGAAATGGGAGCCCTCGGTCTCCTCGGCATGCACCTCGGGGGCTACGGGACCGCAGGTACCAATGCGGTCAGCTACGGGTTGGCCTGTCTGGAGTTGGAGGCCGGGGACTCCGGGGTGCGGAGTTTCGTCTCGGTGCAGGGTTCGCTCGCCATGTTCCCGATTTGGGCGTTCGGCTCCGAAGAGCAGAAGCAGCAGTGGCTGCCCCCGATGGCTGAGGGCGAGGCCATCGGATGCTTCGGCCTCACCGAGCACGACGCAGGCTCGGACCCGAGTTCGATGAAGACCAATGCCAGGCCGGACGGACCGGACTGGGTGCTCAACGGCACCAAGATGTGGATCACCAACGGCGGGATCGCCGATGTGGCCATCGTATGGGCACAGACCGACGATGGCATTCGCGGCTTCATCGTTCCCACCGACACACCGGGGTTCAGCGCCAACGACATCCACCAAAAGATGTCGCTCCGGGCGTCGGTCACGTCCGAGCTGGTGTTCGACGATGTCCGCCTGCCACAGGACGCGATGCTGCCGGGGGTGGCCGGGCTGAGGGGACCGCTGTCTTGCCTCAACGAGGCGCGGTTCGGGATTACGTTCGGTTCGATCGGCGCGGCCCGGGCTTGCTACGAGGCCGCGCTCGAGTATGCCAAGGAGCGCAGCCAGTTCGGCAAGCCCATCGCCGCGTTCCAGCTCACCCAGCGCAAGCTGGTGGAGATGATGGTGAAGGTGAACCAGGGGATGCTGCTGGCAATGCACCTGGGTCGCAAACGCGACGCCGGGACCTTGACCGCCGAGCAGGTGAGCTTCGGGAAGATGACCAATGCTCGTGCCGCCCTCGAGGTGGCCAGGGAGGCGCGCAGCGTGCTCGGCGCCAACGGGATCACCCTGGAGTATCCGGTGATCCGCCATATGAACAACCTCGAATCGGTCTACACCTACGAGGGCACCAACGAGATCCACACCCTCGCCCTCGGCCAGACCATCACGGGCATTTCCGCCTTCGAGTAAGCACGACGCTGCGAACCCAGGGCTCCCAGCCGCACCTGTGGGTGTTGCCAGCTCACGGTTCTGCGTGAACCGGTCATACCCCGAGGCCGCGGCCGATGATCTCCTTCATGATCTCGGTCGTGCCGCCGTAGATCCGCTGGGCGCGTGCGTCGAGGTAGGCGTTGGCCATGGGGTATTCCAGCATGTACCCGTAGCCGCCGTGCATCTGTACCCCGGCGTCGACGACGCGTTGCAGCAGGTCGCTCGTCCACCATTTCGCCTCCGCAGCCTGTTCGATGGTGAGCTCGCCCGCCACGTGCTCCTCGAGGAGACGGTCGACGAATACCCGGCCAATGTCGATCTCGGTCTTCAGCTCTGCGAGAACGAACCGGTTGTGCTGGAAGCTCCCCACCGGGCGCCCGAACGCCTCTCGCTCCTTGGCGTAGGCGAGGGTGACCGCGAAGGCCGCTTCGGCGCCGGCGACCGCGCTGACGGCCATGCTCAGCCGCTCCTGGGGGAGGTTGTTCACCAGCTGCAGGAATCCCGAGCCTTCCTCTCCGAGCCGGTTCTCGGTGGCGACCCGTACTTCGTTGAAGAACAATTCAGCGGTGTCCTGCGCGTGGAGGCCCATCTTGTCCAGGTTGCGGCCACGCTCGAAGCCTTCCATGCCGTCCTCGACCACCAGGAGGGTGAGGCCACCGTGTGGATCGGGTCCGGTCCTTGCCACCACGATCACGAGGTCGGCGTTGATCCCGCTGCTGATGAAGGTCTTCGAGCCGTTGAGGACGTACGCGTCGCCATCGAGATTGGCGCTGGTGGCGATGCCCGCCAGGTCCGAGCCGGTACCCGGTTCCGTCATCGCGATCGCGGTCATCAACTCGCCGCCGGCCATGCCCGGGAACCAGCGCTTGCGCTGCTCGTCGTTGCAATACGCCAGGAGGTAGGGGAGACAGATGTCGTTGTGCACGGTGATGCACGTCCCCGACGCCACCGCACCAGAAGCGGTGAGCACCTCGTTGATGACCGCGTTGTAGCGGAAATCATCGACCCCGCCGCCACCCAGCTCCTCAGGAATGGCCATGCCGAGGAGGCCCTGGTCCCCTGCAGCGCGAAACATCGACTTGTCGACGATGCCGGCCTCACTCCACTTCGCATGGTTGGGGAGGATCTCAGCAGCGACGAACCGCTCAACCGTGTCGCGGAACAGCTCGTGCTCGGATTCGTACACCGTTCGCTTCATGAGGTGTGACGGTACTGCGTGTCGCCGTGCCAGGATGCTGCCATGCCCGATCTCGTGCTCGCCAGCTCATCGCCCCGTCGGGCCCTGCTGCTCGGCTCGGCGGGCTTCACCTTCGCTCAGGTCTTTCCCGATGTCGATGAGGCACCGATCGATGGCGAGTCGCCGGAACGCGCCGTGGTTCGCCTGGCTCGCGCCAAGGCGCTGGCAGTCGGCAATGAAGGGGCGGTGTCCCTCGGCGCCGACACGGCCGTCGTGCTCGACGGTCTAGCGATGGGTAAGCCGACCGATCGAGGCGACGCGATCGAGATGCTTCAACGGCTCGCCGGGCGTACCCACGTCGTGATATCGGGCTGGGCCCTCGCCCACGATGAAGCCGTCATCGAGGACGGGTTCGAGGCGACCCTGGTCACGATGCGCAATATCACGGTGGACGAAGCCGAGGCCTACGCCGACACCGGGGAGCCAATGGGAAAGGCCGGCGGCTACGCCCTCCAGGGTGACGGCAAGCGCTTTATCACCGGCGTCACCGGGCCGCGAAGCAACGTCATCGGGCTCCCGCTCCAGGCGGTCGTGTCCGCACTCGACCGAGCGGGCGTAACCCCGGGTTAGGAAGGCTTTGGCCCCGCGGCCCGCGGTCGTCGTCGCCCTCGACGCGCTTCATGGACGACAACCAACACCCACCGGGCGCGTCTACCGTGGCATGCATGCTCGACCTGTCCGATCCGGACTTTCAGGCCGACCCGTATCCCACCTTGAACGCGGTGCGCGAGGAGACGCCGATCTTCCCAATGACGGGCGACGACGGGATCGAACGGTGGTTCCTCACCCGCTACGACGACATTTTCCGGGCGCTCCGCGACCGACGCCTCGGCAGGGTCCCGGAGCCGGTCATGACCAGAGAAGAGGCCGGCCTCCCACCGCATCGGCCCGACTGGCAGCCGTATCACGACATCGAAGAATGGTCGCTACTCATGCTGGAGCCACCGGAGCATCGGAGGCTGCGCCGGCTGATCCATTCGAGCTTCACCCCGAAGCGGATCGAAGGGCTGCGGCCAAGGATCACCGAACACGCCGATCGGCTCCTCACCGCCGCCCGTGATCGAGGGACGATCGATCTGCTCGGTGACTTCGCACAGCCGTTCTCGGTGTTTGTCATCGCCGAGCTGCTCGGTGCTCCCACCGATGCTTGGGAGCACTTTCTCGACTGGTCGCATCAGATCGTCAAGATGTACGAGCTCGACACGACCGAGGAGCAAGCCGCAGCCGCCGCACGAGCATCAGCGGAATTCGACGCCTGGTGCCGCGGGCTGATCTCAGCCCGCCGCGCCGAACCGACCGATGACCTGATCAGCGGGCTGTGTTTCGTCGAAACCGACGATGGGACGCTGTCGGACGACGAGATCGTGTCGACGATCATCCTGCTGCTCAACGCGGGGCACGAGGCCACGGTCAACACGATCGGCAACGGGATGACCGCAGCGCTGTCGACCGATGGGGCCTACCGCCAGGTCGCCAACGGCACCGTCGCACCCCGGAGGGCCATCGAGGAACTCATTCGCTTCGACCCACCGCTGCAACTCTTCGAACGCTGGGTCCTCGACGACGACGTCGAATACGGGGGGCATCGACTCGTAAAAGGCGAGAAGCTGGCCATGCTGTTCGGCGCCGCCAACCGCGATCCGCGGCACTTCGACGACCCCGATGAATTCGACATCGGGCGGGGCGACAACACGCATATCACGTTCGGCGGTGGGATACACGTCTGTATCGGGGCGCCGCTCGCCAGGCTCGAGTTGTCGATTGCTCTCGAGCGAATGGCCGCGCTCGCACCCGGGCTCGAGCTCAGCGGAACGCCGGTTCGGAAGCCGGCGTTCGTCATCCACGGCTACGAGTCGGTAAACGTTTCGGTCTGATCGAAGACGTGCTGGCGCACCCAGGTGTGCATGGCGATTCCTGAGGCGACGCCGGCATTGATCGATCGGGTCGAGCCGAACTGGGCGATCGAGCAGACCACGCCACAGGCCTCGCGGGCGGCCGCAGACAGTCCGGGACCCTCCTGTCCGAAAAGGAGGACGCATTCGCGTGGCAGAACCGTCGTCTCGAGCGGCACTGCACCAGGCAGGATGTCGATACCGATGATCGGGAGACCGGACGCGCCGGCCCAGTCGACAAGCTCATCGATCGTCTCGTGGTGTGAGACGTGCTGGTAACGGTCGGTGACCATCGCGCCGCGACGGTTCCACCGCCGATTGCCCACGATATGCACCTCGGCGGCAAGGAAGGCGTTGGCGTTGCGCACCACGGTCCCAATGTTGAAGTCGTGCTGCCAGTTTTCGATGGCCACGTGGAAGGGGTACCGCCGCAGATCGAGGTCGGCGATGATCGCGTCGCGCTTCCAGTACCGGTACCGGTCGACGACGTTGCGGCGGTCACCGTCGGCAAGCAGCTCCGGGTCGTAGCGGGGTTGGTCCGGCCACGGCTCGGGATGGGGCCCGACACCGACCTCGTCGTCGGAACTCATGTGGATGAGCGTACCGACCAGCCGCCGTTCGAGTTCCGTCCGGCCGCGCTTATCGTTGGAGCAGTCGTCGACCAACCCAGCCGGGATCCATGAACGCTCGCATCGTTTTCTTCATCGCCGTATTGGCGCTGGTGGGTTCGGCCTGTCAGAGCCAGGCCGGGGACTCCGAGTCCGAGGGCGAGTCGCACGAGCAAGTCGAGCTGGAAGAGGTGCCCGATGGCCAGCAGGCCTACCAACTCAAGGATGGGCGCACGGGCTGGCGCAGGGTCCCGTTGATCGACGTCTCGGCCACGGAACTCGTCGACTACGCCAACACCCTTGCCGGCGAGCCGTTCGCACCCGTCGCGGAGCCGGGCGAGCTCCTGCTCCTGTTCTTCGGCTACACATCGTGCCCGGATGTCTGCCCGACGACTCTCGCAGACTATCGCGCAGCCCTTGACCAGATGCCGTCGAATCTGGCGAGCCGGATCGCATTCGGCATGTTGAGTATCGATCCCGAACGCGACGATGGCACACAGATCACCCGATACGTCTCCCTGTTCATCGACGACGGCCACGCCCTGTTGGCCGCCGACGAGGCCGCGCTGGCAGCGGCGGCCGAGACATTCGCGGTCGAGTACCAGATCGAGGGACACCAGGCCGGGACCACCGATTATCTCGTCGGGCACACCGCAACCGTCTTCGCGATCGATGAGGACGGGCACATCATCTGGGAATTCGGGTATCCAACACCCTCGGGGGACATCGCCGCGGCGCTGACCGACCTGATGGACGAGCGTTACTGAGCGAGGACACCGCTCCTATCCCCTCCTGGCTACGCTCGCCGCATGCACGTCATCATCGTCGGCGGGGGTGCGGATGGCGCCTACCTCGCAGAGCGCCTGATCGCGGAAGGCGAGGACGTTGCCGTCATCGAATCGAATCGAGTGAGGGCCACTGCGCTTCGAGGCCGTCTCGACGCGCTGGTGGTCACCGGCAATGGGGCCAACCCCAGCGTGCAGCGTCGCGCCGGTGCCGATCGCGCCGACCTCTTGTTGGCGGTCTCCAACGATGACGGCGTCAATGTGCTCGCCGCACAGACTGCCCGCTCGCTTGGTATTCCCCGAACCGTGGCGCGGCTGGAGAACCCGGAAATCGAGAGCGTCTTAGCCGAGCTCGGCATCGAGGAAGTAGTCGATCCGCGCCAGGTCGTTGCTCGACAACTGGTACGGCTGGTCGACCGACCCGGGCTGTCGGACTGGTTTCAGTTCGGAGACGGCAAGATCACGATCATCGGAGGCATCGTCGGGCCCGATTCGGCGCTGGTGGGTCAGCGCCTCGAGGACGTTCGATCCAGTTTCCGCGGGTGGGACTGCGTGATCTCCAGCATCGTGCGCGACGATCTCACCCTGGTCGGCAAGGGAGACACCGTGGTAGAAGTGTTCGACAAGGTGTTGGTCTCCGTGCCGACGCAGGACGAGAGGCGTGCTGGCGAGCTCATCGGCTTGTCGCCCGAGAAGATCAGCAGAGTGGTGGTGGTGGGCGGGGGTCGGGTCGCCGAGGTCAGCGCAAAACTGCTGCGAGAAGACGGCAAACAAGTGATCCTGATCCACAACGGTGAGGAACGAGCCAGGGAGATCGCCGAGCGTCAGTCCCGTTTCGACGTGATCGTCGCCGACGCCACCGACCCTGCAGCGCTGTCGACGCTCGGCGTGAGCAAGGGGGATGCGATTGCGGCCCTGACCCGTGACGACGCTCGCAACATCCTCGCCTGCCTCATCGGCCACGCCATGGGTGCTTCCACGACGGTGGCCCGCTACAACCGACTCGACCTCTTCGACCTGATCAGCATCCCCGGGATCGACGCCGGGGTGTCGTCCGAGGTGGCCGCCGCCAACGAAATGCTCCGCTATGTGCGCCGCGGCGCCTACATGTCGGCGGTGAACTTCATGACCGGCGATGTCGAAGCGGTCGAGATCGAGCTCGAGGATGGGGCGCCCGTGGTCGGGAAGACCATTGGAGAGCTGGAGCGACCCGAGGGGATGGTGATCGGCGGCGTATTGCGCGACGGCGCGGCGATCGTGCCGAGGGGCGGCACCGAGTTTGCCGTCGGCGATCGCGTTGTCGTGTTCCTGATGCCCGACATCGCGGCTGCCGTCGAGAAGATGTTCACGGTGTAGGCGTGCGCAGATGGCAGGCAGGCCGATCGGTGCCCCCGACACCTCGCCGGGTGGCATACATCGTCGGCGTCGTCCTTGTGGGTGTGGGACTGTCCATGGCGCCATCGGTGGTGGTTTCGGTGCTGTACCGGGAATGGGGATCGAGCGGCGCCCTCGCCATCGCCGCGATCATCACGCTGGTCGTTGGCCTGGTTGCCATGGTTTGGGCAGGGCAGCCAGAGACGCTCAGCCCGAAGGAGGCCTTCGCCAGCGTCGCCATCGCCTGGATTGCCGTGGTGTGGTTCGGCGCGCTGCCCCTGCTGCTGTCCGGGACTCTCGATGGCCTCACCAACGGCGTCTTCGAGGCCACGTCGGGCTTCACCACAACGGGCGCCACCGTCATCGAGGACCTGTCGGCGGTTGACCATGGCATCCTGATGTGGCGGGCGACGATGCAGTGGCTTGGTGGCATGGGCATCATCGTCCTGTCGGTCGCGATTCTGCCGCTGATCGGCTCGGGCGGCGTCGAGTTGGCCAGGGCGGAGGCCCCGGGGCCCGAGCCCGATCGCCTGACGCCACGGTTCCAGGGGACCGCCATCCGACTGTGGGCACTGTATGCCGGATTGACCGTGGTCGCCGCCACGCTGCTCACCCTCGGCGACATGTCGCTGTTCGAGGGGGTGGCCCATGCCCTCACCAACGTCTCCACCGGGGGCTTCAGCACGACGTCTCAGTCGATCGGAGCGTTCAGCGCCTACACCCAGTGGGTGGTGATCGCTTTCATGTTCATCGGGGGAGCGTCGTTTGCGCTCCACTACCGGGCGCTGACCCGTCCGACCGAATACGGAAGAAGCGCCGAATTCCGGCTCTACTTCGCCATCGTGGTCGCCGGGGGTTTGCTCGTATTGCTCGGCCTCGGCATCGACACCGCAATGGATGCCGAAGTCGCACGGTCCGGCATCTTCACCACCTTGACGCTCATCACCGGCACCGGGTATGCCACCGTGGATTTCGCCGCATGGGGCCCGCGGCTGCTCATCCTGCTCACCATGTTCATGTTCCTCGGTGGCATGGCGGGCTCGACCACCGGTGCGCTCAAAACCCACCGGATCGCGCTGCTCAGCAAGTCAGCCGGCGAGGACGTGAGGCGGATCGTCCGGCCTCAGGCGATCAACGTCACTCGATTCGGCGGTGTGGTGGTGACGTCGTCCGCGATGCGCAACGCCGCCGCCTTCTTCATCGTGTACGTCGCCATCTTCGTTTCAGGCACCGTACTGCTGTCGTTCTTCGAGGCGCTGTTCGCCGACGGCATCGACGTCGTGACGTCGGTGTCGGCCTCGGCGTCGGCGATCGGCAACGTCGGGCCTGGTCTCGGCGATGTCGGGCCGGCCACCACCTATGCCGCGGTCGTCGCTCCCGGCAAGTGGCTGTTGGCCTTCATGATGATCGTCGGCCGCCTCGAGATCTTTCCCGTGCTCCTGTTGTTCACCCGTGGTTTCTGGCGGCGATGACCCGCTACCGCTTCGACGCGAAAGACTCCACGGTCACGTTTGCGGCGAGAACCTCACTGCATCCGGTGGTGGCCAGGGCTCCCGCTACCGGTTGGTTCGAAGCTGACATCTCCGGAGATCGCTTCGCCGCGGATTCCACCGTCGCCGGGGCACTCGAGATCGCCGTCGACGCACTGAGCTCCGGAAACCCGCTGTACGACGCCGAGACCCGGCGACGCATCGACGCTCGGTCGCATCCACTGATCGTTGCCGAGATCACCTCGACCGTCGACGTGGAAGGACCAGGGGCCGTCGTCGAGGGCACCGTGACCTTCCATGGTGAGACCGTGCTACTCGAGGGCGAGCTCGCGCTGTTGCCGGGACTGGAGTTGATCGGCGAGGCGACCATCGACATTCGCTGGTGGGACCTGCACCCGCCCCGCCTCCTGACGTTCCGCGTCGAACCCGAGGTCGTGATCAGCGTCGAACTGGTACTGAGGCCTCAGTAAACGGCCTGATCCGGTCGATAGCTGGCGGATGGGCCTGGTCAAAACGCGCTTGGTGAGCGCGGCCGCATTGCCTGTGACGCTTGTTGGCAGCCTCGCTTGGGAACGCCGCTCGAAGAGAATCGGAGTGCTCGCGACTGCGATGGTGTTGATGCCCCTGGTTGGTCTCAGCTCCGCCCCGGCCAATGCTTCGGCCGAAGGCTCTGTACCCGGCGCGAGCTCTTCGTTTGCCATCGCTGCCGAGCTCGGCGAGCTCGTCGAGTACCCGCTGACGTTCCCCGTCGAGGGTGACCACCACTTCACCGATTGGTTCTGGTCTCGGCGCAGTCACGGGATCCACCATGCACAGGACATCATGGCCGACAAGATGGTCCCGGTTGTTGCCGCTGCCGATGGGACCATCCGCCAGATCAACTGGAGCGCAGACACGGCTCCGGACCGAGGACGATGCTGCACCATCGTCCTCGCCCATGACGACGGGTGGCAGTCACGCTACATCCATCTCAACAATGACACCCCCGGCAGCGACGACGGCGCGGGATGGGGGATCGCCAACGGCATTGGGCCCGGCGTGCGCGTGGCCGCCGGCGAGGTGATCGGATGGGTCGGTGATTCCGGCAACGCCGAGACCACCTCGCCCCACCTGCATTTCGAGCTTCTCAATCCCGATGGCGTCTACGTCAATCCATTCCACGCGCTCGCTCAGGCCGGCGG
>SDBS01006121.1_pt1 | contig 11716 bp, 12 predicted proteins | sample 2277091 | NCBI WGS metagenome assembly SDBS01 (sample SAMN10404972, study PRJNA504765) | marine sediment metagenome | isolation source: marine sediment core GS10_PC15, 163 cmbsf | place: Arctic Ocean: Southern Knipovich Ridge | collected 2010 | reverse complement strand
GTATAAAGGCGATTTCCGCCTGAAGCCGTTTACCGCTCTCGTATATAGTCCGGAAGTTCCTCAATATCTGGCGGTTCGACATGCCCGTATACTCACGGTGCACCGTCTCGTGAAACGCCTTGAAACTGAATACAACTTCATCAATATTGCGCAGGTCCACAAGCTTTAATCCATTGGTAAGCAGGATATTGTAACTATTTAACTCTCTATGAATGGCATCGGCCAGCGCCGGCAACTCCGGATCCAGAGCCGCCTCTTTGCCCATGAAAATGGCGTATTTGACTTCCAGGCCGGCTATTCTTGCCATGACCTCATCGTCAACTGGGCAATGCCATTTCTGTCTTCCGGGCTCGAAGGGCTGGGCCTGCTGATCAAGGAATCGTTGCTCTGACCATGGCCCTTGCACTTCGAAAGATCAAGGTTTACGCTAAGGTCGCGGCAATTGTCGCGGTCGTATTGGTCGTGCTGTTGGTAGTTTGGTTCAATCGTCAGCATCAGGTGACGGTCTGGTTTTTCGGGACTTTTGAGGACTTAAACGTCCTCTGGCTGATTTGCGTTACCGCGGTCGCCTCCGTGTTTGGGTTTTGGGTGGTCTCCAAGGTCCGCTCGACCGTCAAAGAGCTTCGCCAGTTGCGCCGCGATAATCGTCTTCAGCGAGAATTGGCCGAGCAGAAGCAAACCCTCGAGCGTATCGAGCAAAAGGAACGACAGATCGACCAGAAGCTCCGTCAGGCCATTGAGGACCAGGGCGAATGACCGCCGAAGCCCGCGCGCCCGTGGCGCGTGAGCATGTCGCATAAAGCAAAAGGAGAAAAGGTGATGAGACGAGCCTTACAGATGACTTCTCGACTGATCGTCGCAGCATGCGTCCTGCTGGCCATCGGCTGCGAGAACAAGGACGTCACGATCAAGCAGTTACAGGAGGAAAACGAGGGGCTCGTTGCCGACCTCGATGCTGTCCGCGCGGACCTGGTCTATGCCCATGACCAGCTCGAGGAGTCCAAAACGGCCAGCGAGGATCTTCAGTCGCGCCTGGCCCAGTTCCAGACAGCCCTGGACCAGGCCCGCAAGGGCGCCGCAGTCAAGAAGGAGGGCGACTTCACCGTCCTCGGCCCCGGGCTGGCGTGGATGAGCATCCCCGGCAGCGTGCTGTTCGACCCCGGCAAGTCCGCCGTCAAGACCCCCGCCAAGGTCCAGCTTAACAGCATAGCCTCGCAGATGCGGTCCCAGTACGCCGGACGCGATATCTTCATCATCGGACACACCGACGCCGACCCCATCAAGGTCAGCGCATGGAAAGACAATTTCGAGCTAAGTTGCCAGCGGGCCCTGTCCGTCGCTCGTCATCTGGTTGGCAAGGGCGTTCCACCGGCCCGTGTGGTGGCCGCCGGATGCGGACAGCACCGCCCCGTTGCCGACAACCGCACCGACGCCGGCAAGAGCCGCAACCGTCGCGTCGAGATATTTGCCGTCAGCAAATCGTTCGGCGGCGCGGGCAAATAAGAGGGCCCCTACCCGGTGCCCGGGCTGCGCTGCAATGATCGCTATTGTTGACTACGGCATGGGCAACCTGCGCAGCGTCCAAAAGGCCCTGGAAAGGGTCGGTGCCGACGCCGCCATCGCCACCCAGCCCGAGACCATTGCCAACGCCGACAAACTCGTGCTGCCCGGCGTGGGCGGCTTCAGCCAGGCTATGGAAAACTTGCGGCAGGCCGGGCTGGTCGAACCCATCCGTGAATTCCTCCAGTCGTCCCGGCCTTATCTGGGCATCTGTCTGGGCTACCAACTGCTGTTCGAAAGCAGCAGCGAGGACGGCCGGCACGCCGGACTGGGCGTGCTGGGCGGTGACGTGACCCGCTTTGACTTCGCCTCCGCCCCGGGCCCGGCCGACCTGAAGATCCCGCACATGGGCTGGAACCAGGTCCTGTGGGACCGGCCCTGCCCGCTGCTGGCGAGCCTCAAGTCGGGCACGCACTTTTACTTCGTGCACTCTTATTACGTCAGGCCCGCCGACGACCGGCTGGTCTGCGGGCGGTGCGACTACGGCCTGGAGTTCGCCGCCATGATCTGGAAGGACAACATCTTCGCCACCCAGTTTCACCCGGAAAAGAGCCAACGCGACGGCTTGAGAATCCTGGCCAACTTCGCCGCGCTCTGAGGCTTGCCTGCCGATCGGAAAACGCCATGGACATATATCCGGCAATAGACATTCGCGACGGCAAGTGCGTTCGCCTGCTCCAGGGCGATTATGATCGGCAGTTGGACTACCACGACGATCCAGTGGCCGTCGCCCAGCAGTTCGCCCAGGCCGGCGCCCGCTGGCTGCACGTGATTGATCTGGACGCCGCCAAGGTCGGCTCGCCCCAGAACCTGGCGGTGATCGAGCGGATAATCCGCCGGAGCGAACTTAACGTCCAGGTCGGCGGGGGGATACGCTCCGACCAAACCGTCGCCGACGTGCTGTCCGCCGGCGCCCGTCGGGCTATCATCGGCACCGCTGCGTTGAACGACTGGGACTGGTTCGCCGGCCTGGTCCGCTCGCCCGACAACACCGGTCGCATCGCCCTGGCCCTCGACGCCCGCGGCGGAATGCTGGCGGTTAAGGGTTGGACCGAAACTACTACCCGAGCTGCCGTCGATCTGGCAGGCGCCATGACCGACTGGCCCCTGGCCGCCATCATCTACACCGACATCGAGCGCGACGGCATGTTGACCGGATCCAACGCCCAGGCCACCGCCGAACTGGCCGCCGCCACCGGCGTACCCGTCATCGCCTCGGGCGGAATCGGCACCATCGACCACGTGCGTGAGCTAACCAAGCTGCCTATCACCGGCATGGTCATCGGCCGGGCGATTTACGAGAAGACGGTGGACCTGGCCGAAGCCCTGGCGTTGGCCGGCAGCCAGACCGCCCGGTAGAGACAGAGCAGACCGTCATGGCCCTGCCACTACAACCTGCCACCCGCCCATCCGGCGACGGCCAACCCGCCTGCCACGTCAAACCATTCGAACCGGGTTGGGCTTCGACCGTAGTCGGTTGGGTACGCGATGATCGTGAGCTGCTCTGGCTGGCGCCGGCGACCCCGCCGCCGCTGACGCCGGCCAAGGTTTTGCAGTGGCTGAAAAAAAACCGCCACGCTTACCTGTTCTGGCTTGACGACCACGACCAACCCGTCGGCTACGCCGAGTTGGGCATCATGCCCGGCCAGCCCGACCGCATGTGGCTGGCCCACTGCATCATTTCACACCTGCACCGGGGACGCGGCTTGGGCCGCCGCTTTCTGCAACTGCTGGTCGACCTGGCGATCGAGCGCCACGCGGCACGGGAACTCCGCCTGATCGTCTTTCCCGACAACCTGGGCGCCATCTGCTGCTATCAGCAAGCAGGTTTTGCCACTGACGGCTATGAGACGCGGCGTTTTCGACCCGTCGGCCACCGGCATCGACTCTTACGAATGACCATCGACCTGACCCGCTAGACGGTGGGTCCATCCCCCAAAAAGACAATGACCACCAGCGCTACGCAAATGGGCCGCGAGCGTGTCCGGTACCATCGCCATTGGTTAACCGGACACGCTCGCTATGTTGAGGAACGCTCTGCTGGTGCAGGTCATGCGCCCGGCGGGACCCATCAGGAGCCCCGCGGACGACTGGGTGGGGTTTTTATTTTAGTTTCCGCTTGCCGAGTCGCTTGCGCTGCTCGAGTCCGGCTCGAAGACGGCGAACAACCCGTCAATCAGACCGTCTGCTATCGACTTGAAGCCGGTCGAAAATGCCGACGTCGAAGCTTCGCGAAACTCGTCCCATACCGCCTCGGACGTGCACGCCAGCTGACAAAGCGCACCCGACATTAACGCGCTAATCATCACTAGAGATACAGCTACTCGACGCGTGATCTTATTCATAACGTTAAACGCCTCCTCCAGGCCGTTCCGGCGAGCTTGGCGGTCCAAATCACCTCTGCCGCGGCGCCCGCAGGATCTTTGCCTATGGTCTATCGGCCAAAACCTCGGTCGAAATTCAGCTACATCTGGCCCATAATTCCGCTGGCTAACGGGTGCCACGCGCCATTTGACTCGCATCGGCCCGTCCGCTAATCTAAAGTGCTCCGCCGCTACAAGCCTGGCAGTGCAGGTACGCCGCCCTGTGCCTCAATCCATGCCCGTCAACGCGCCGCGGAGGGAGTCTTCTTGCTTCGCTTGTTCCTGAAAAACTTCCTGATGATCGGCATCTTGACCGCCGCCGCCTGCGGACTGCTCTGGCCCAGCCCCGGCGCCGTCCTGGCCGACGCTAACCTGTTGCCTGTACTGATCGTGGTGATCTTTGTTTGTAGCGGATTGTTGTTGCAGCCCGGCTCGCTGAAGCGCCAATTGCGCAACGGCCGGGCTATCGGCTTTGCCCTCCTGGCCATCAACATCATCTTCCCGCTGGTAGCACTGCTGATAGCCAGGATTTTCAACATCACGGGAGACGCCTTTATAGGACTGCTGGTGGTTGCTGCCGCCCCGCCCACCCTGGCCAGCGGCATCATCATCACCACCCTGGCCGGGGGCGCAACCGCTCTGGCTATACTGCTAACCATCCTGGGTAACCTCTCAGCCGTCGTGATCATGCCCTTTTCTCTGAGGATAGTGCTTTCGCTAACCACCGAGATCGACCTGCCGGTGCTGCGAATGCTGGCCAAGCTGCTGCTGCTGGTAGTGCTGCCTACCGTCGTCGGATACCTCCTGGGCGGCGGTTTGCCTCGCCTCGTCGAGAAGCGCCGCCCCATAGTCGCGCTGATTCCCAACCTGGCGATCGTCCTGATCGTCTTCATGCTGGTTAGCAAGGGCAGCGGCAACATCCGAAGCCAAGGCCCGGACCTGGTCCTGGTCGCCATGGCCGCCCTTGCCGTGCACGTTGTCATGTTGGTGGTCAACCGGCTGGCCGGGCTGGCCCTACGCCTGGACACCCCAGCCGCCAAGGCCCTTACCTTCGTCGCCAGCCAGAAGACCCTGCCCGTCACCGCGGCCGTGATCGCCCAGGCTTTCCCCGCTCATCCCGCCGCCATCGTGCCGTGTGTTCTTTTTCACCTGCTTCAGATAATCCTGGACACCCTCCTGGCGAATCGCTGGGCCAAGAAGAAGCCCTAGAGCGAGTGTTGGCGGCTGTTTTCGGACCTATGTGACATTCCGGAGCGATACCCTTTCCGGCGTTCCAACTCCGTGCTGTTGCTGCTCGTAAAGTGCCGTTTTGCCTCGGTCGATAAGCCTTGCAAGAGGCTGACCGTCCGTGCTGGACGGGCCGAACGAGTACCCGAAACACGAGAATGCGGGGAGATAATTATGGCTCAACAGGCCAATCGCAAAACCCGACCCTTCTGGACCTATGCAATCACGCCTTTGCTGGCTGGATTGATAGTCCTGGTCCTTAACGTCCACTGCGGCACCAGGTCGCTGACTACCGACGACACCGGCCAGGGAACCGTCGGCTCGGCCGAGCAGGTCGCCGACAGCGATCTGGCCTACGACCGAGCGGCGCTGATGGCCGCCATGGCCAACTACATCAACTACGGTCCGGACAACGAGCCGCTCAGTTATACGTTCGCCCTTTTGTTTGCTTTCCAAAATCACATTAGCGCCACCTTCGCCTTCGACGTGCGCGTCAACGGCCAGTTTCTTGAGCGGCGTGTGGTCGAGGCGGGCACCCAGGAGATCGTTGCCATCACCAACGATCAGGTGCGCCAAACCGAACTCGTCACCGGTGTAACCAGCGAGAACTTGCCGATCCTGGGACGACCGACCCCCTTTGTCGTACGCCTGACCAACTTCGTCTGCGACGACGACCACATTGTGCAGGACATGAACCTGACCCTCTCGCCCCTCAATGCCTTCACCACCAACTGGCGACCGATCACCAAAGACGTGCCGGCGCTGATTCTCGGGCCGCACTACGTCTGTCCGGCTGTCTTCGCCTGCGTGGTCGAGAAGACCCGCATCCAGGTCATCGAGGTCGACCGCGAGGACATGCCCGACGAGCCCGACGAGGACGAAGCCCTTCAACCCGAAGAACTCGATTGGCCGCCGGTCTGTATGCTCGTCTACATGGCCGAGCAAGAGGCCGTTCTGACCGCCTTGGGTCTGGCGGGCATTATGTCCAACATCGCCTGTCCTTAATCGACTCCCGATTGCTCTGTAAAAGCACAAGCGGCCTGCATTCCGTGCAGGCCGCTCATACGTGCATGAACTGGCGGTGCTGGCCGCCCTGCACAAGCGACGCCACTACGTCTACCACGCCTGCCTGCTCGATCCCCACGCAGCCTCAGTACTGCCCATGGACAAGATAGTGGCTATGATCGACGAACTGATCGCCGCCCATGACTCCCACCTGGAGTATCTGCGGTGAGCAACGACTGACCGCGAAGCACTTGCTTGGTTAAACGACTATTGGACCCAGCAACGGGTCGCCAAACGCCCTCAAGGCAACTCAAGTTTGCCCGCAGAGAACGGCACAGTGACAGTGGTTTTGCTGACGATCACCTCAATCTCGCATTTCTGTACATCAGACAACGGTTCGGAGAAGTGGGAGTCGTAAGTGCCCCCACCTATGGAGCCCCCGCCGCCTCTGTTCTTGAGCTTAGTGCCGTCATCCTTAATCATCGTAAGCGAAGAGATCCTGTCGCTTCCCGGCTTAAAGGCCACAGTAAGTTGACTTCCTTTGGCAGACTTGATTCTGAACTGGAAATCATCGAGCACGGCTACGCCGGTCGAATCCTTCCCGACCAGGTCGCTGACGTTATCAAGGATGACTGTCTGCTTTTCAAGATCGGTTACTACTTTGATGGTCCCCGCCAGATTCTGCAAATGCCGTGCTTCCGGGCTCGGCGATAGTGCGCTCACTTGCATCTGCTGCTTCTTGGTGTGTTCGTGTATTTTCCGGCGGCCGCTGCCAGTGTGCTTGTCCGACACCAAGTCCTTGCCGCAGTCATCCGTCAGATGCGTAAGCACGGGCGGGTAATAAGCCGCCGGCCGCTTGCCTTCGGGCCAGGTCAGTTTCAGGCCGATCGTCAGGTCACTCTTGCGGGCCCCTGTGCTTTCCTCGAAGGGCTTGACCTTCTTCCAGGCAATCCAAGACACGTCCACCGGCAGGTCCGCCGCCGTTAACGATCCGGCCCCCGGCTGGGTACTTGGTGGTTCGGTCGAGCTAGTCGGTTCTAGCGGCAAGGCAAATGTCAGCGCCGACGCCGGAATCACCGCCACCCCTTTACCCTCATCCGGACCCTCGATGAATGCCTGCGTGCGCTTGAGTCCTTCCTGATTCCTCAGATCAAATACCCAGGTCACCGTCTTCTTATCGCCGCCGGCAAGTTGGCCGTTGGTCTCTATCACGTCCGCCGGCAGGTGGACGGTGCGTTTTACGTACAGCCCTTTAGCCAGCCCATACATCGTCGTCAGCTCCATGGATCCTTTGCTCTGTCCCATCGCGCACGAGACAGCCACCTTATCCGGGCCGGCCAAAGTCAACCGAAGATTACATGTTTCCCGACTATACTCTGATAGAAAGAACTGCGAAGCGCTGTCGAAGGTCCCCTCCAGATACATCGTCTTGCCGCCGTCCGGCAGATCGGCAAACTCAAGCTTCGTAATCGCCAGCGCCGAGGCAATCTTCTCCCGCACGCCCTCTTCTACCATGGGCAGAGTCTTGGGCCTTGCGGCTCGCTCAGCCGAGGCCACCACCATTCTTTCAGACCATGTCGCTTTATGCTTTACCCACCCGCTGCCGTCGGCGTTCAGGCGCACCTCAAGCTCATCTTCCAGGCAGCCGGCCAGACCAACCGCCATCAACGCAACCGCCGCTGCACCAATACTCCTAAAAAGGTGTTGCATGAACCGCTCCTTTGAAGATGCTTACGTTGCCCTTGTTCGGGCGTCCGGTCACCTTTCCGCAAAAAGTCGGAGGCTACACTGCCAAGCGTCGCCCCTATGCCTGCTACACCTGTAGCTCGTCCCGCGTAACCGCACGGAAATCTTCCAGCAGCTCCAGCGTGATCTTGCCCGGCTTGCCCGTACCGATCACTCGCCCGTCGATCTTGATAATCGGCGCAATCTCGGCCGCCGATCCGGTCAGGAAGCACTCGTCGGACGCGTACAAATCGTACCGCAGCAGTTGCTTTTCCTGCACCGGTATCCCGCGCCTCTTGGCCAGCCTGATCACCACGCTGCGGGTGATGCCCTCAAGAATCCCCGCGCTGGTCGGCGGCGTTTGCAGCTCGCCGTCCCGCAGTATGAAAATATTGTCCCCCGTGCACTCAGCCACATGTCCCTCGTGGTTGAGCATTATCCCTTCCACACACCCGGCGTCCACGCACTCGATCTGGGCCAGTATGTTGTTCAGGTAATTCAGCGATTTAACCCGCGGCGACAAGGCGGCTGGATGATTTCTTATGGTCGCCACCGTCACTAACTCCATGCCCGTCTCGTACAGCTCGGGCGGATATAGCTCGCATTCGTCCGTGATAATGAAAACCGACGGGTTGACCGTCTTGGCCGGATGCAACCCCAGATATCCCACGCCGCGAGTCACCACCGCCCGGATGTACGCATCCTTGGCGTCCAGCCCATTGGCTTTGAGGGTTTGATAGATCGATTCCTTGAACTGCTCAGCCGACAGCGGGATTTCCAGTCGAATGGTCTTGGCCCCGTCATACAACCGCCGCATATGGGCAGCCAGCTCGAAAACCCGACCGTTATAGCTGCGGATACCCTCGAAAACTCCGTCGCCATACAGCAGGCCGTGGTCGAACACGCTTATCTTCGCCTCATCCAGGCCCACCAATTCCCCGTTCAGGTAGATCTGCAGATTCTTATTCTTGACGTATGGATTATCACTCATCCAACTACTCCCGCAACGAATACCATTTGGCTCTACTGCCCGTTGAACTCAGCCCGCCTGTCCTATCCTGCCGTCCACCAATTCCACCACGCGGTCGGCCACCTCGGCTACGGCTACATCGTGGGTGACCATCACGATGGTCTGGCCGCCCTTATGCAACCGTTCCAGCCCCGCCAATATCTCCCTGCCGGTCCGGGTGTCCAGGTTACCGGTCGGCTCGTCCGCCAGCAAGATCGCCGGCTCGTTCACCAGCGCCCGGGCGATTGCCGCCCGCTGACGCTCACCGCCCGACAGCTCGCTGGGTCGATGCCGCAGCCGATCACCCAGCCCCACCCAATCCAGCGCCCGCCTGGCCGCCGTCTCCGCCTCCTGCCGACCGGAAAACCACTGACCTACCGACGCACCTACCATCCGCGGCAGCATGGTGTTCTCCAGTACGTCAAACTCCGGCAGCAGGTGGTAAAACTGAAACACAAAACCAAATGTCTCATTTCGCAGCCGGTCGCACCACGCCGAGGTAGTCGGAACCGTCCTGCCACCGTGCCCGTCGGTCTCCACCGGTACGAAGCGCTCTTGCTCGGGTTCGAAGATGGGCTGGCCCTGATAATACACCTGCCCCCGCTGAGGAACGTCCAACGCCCCCAACACGTGCAGCAGCGTGCTCTTGCCCGAACCGCTGCTTCCTTTTATGGCCACGAACTCCCCGGCTCGCACCGCCAGCGAGCAGCCGCTCAGCACCTTCAGCTCACTACGACCCAGATAATAGCTCTTATGAAGCGAGCGAGCTTCCAGTATCGCTTGGCCCATCACAATTCCCGCCTACTCATACCGCAGCGCTTCAGCCGGCCAGGTCCGCGCCGCTCGCCATGCCGGTATCACCGCCCCCAAGATAGCCGCCAAAATCGCCACCACCATTATCACCGCCACGTCGCTGCCCTTCACCGCGCTCGGTATGCGATCAAAAACGTATACCTCGGCCGACCAGATCCGCAAACCCGGATAAATGCTTGCCAGCCAATCCTGTATCTCGTTGATATATCTGACAAACAGCGTCCCCATCGCCACCCCCAGCATGGCGCCCACCGCCCCGATCGCCGCCCCGTAACCCAGAAAAATCCCCGCTACCCCCGCCGCCGAACCGCCCACGCTCTTGATGATTCCTATGTCCCTTATCTTTTCCTGAACGATCATATAAAAAATGCACAAGACCAGGAAAACCGCCACCAGACTGATCACACCGAACAGCGTGGTAACCAGGGCCTTTTCCTTCTCCACCGCCGCTATGATAACCGATTGCATCTCCTCCCAGGTCATCACCCACACGTCGGCCATCAACGACCGCTCATCGCCATCGCCCGGCATGCCGGCCGCATGTCCGCCCCATGCCCGCCTCAGTCGCTCCTGTAGCGCCAACGGATCGTCCCCGGCCGCCACCTTGATCTGTATCTGCGAGCATCGCGCCGCCGCCATGCCCCCGCCCGCCTCTTCCGTTCGCTGCTCGGCGCCCATTCCCAACAGGCGTTGGATCAACTCGAAATCCACGTACACGCAGAACGAGTCGATCTCGTGCACCCCGGTGTGTGAATCGTCCACGTAACGAAACGTCTTTCGCTCGGGCCCGGTCGGCACCGGCTGGGCTGATTCCGGCGACAGCGGCAACACCGTCAGGTCCACCTTGCAGCCCCGCGGATACAATCGGGGACGGTGATACTTGCCGCTGCTGGTCCGCTCAGCCAGCAGATCCACCCCGATAATCACCCCCGGCAGCGCCGGCCCCTCATATCGAGCCCCACCCAGAAAATCTCGCAAATCGGTGAAGGCGCCGTTCAGAACTTCCCACGCCTGATCCTGTAGATCGACCGCCCCTGCCAATTGCCCGGGCCTGATCCGATCGGCTGCTTTCGCCAGCAGCTCCTCGCCGCGTACCATCTTGGCTCCGGCTGCAGCCAGCTCCTCGTCCTCGGGCAGGTCTGCCGCAATCCGCCGCACCGCCTCAGCCAGCTCGCGCTGCCCGGCTGCCAGTTGCTCCCAGCCGACCGACGTCGATTTCTCGCTCATCGCCTTGGTCTGCGCCATCAGTTCCGCTTGAAACTGTAGACCGTCCAGCAGGCCCAACGCCACGTTCCACGCCACTCTGCCCTTCGTCCCATCCTCCACCCGCGCAAAAACCCCCGGACCGGGAAAGGCCCTGGCCGCCCGGCGCGTGAACTGCTCCGGCAGCGGGCCGACCCGCGCCAAAACCGCCTCGAACTCGGCCGGCAAGACGCGCCGTCCGTCCCGCACACCGGACAAAGGTTGCAAACCCTTGTCCATCTTTGTCATTCCGGGATACCAATCCTCGTAAAATAACGATTGGCGGAAAGCGTTGACCCGGTAGGCCCCTTCCAACCGCATGCCCACTATCCGAACCGCCTTGGTGCGCTTGTCCGGCTGGAGTCGCATGATCCCGTAGCTGTAGATCACCGGAGTAGCCGCCTCCACTTCCGGCCAGGACGAAATGTGGTCTATAAACTCCTGATAAAACGGAAACCCCTGCAACGGCCGGCCCGACTCCAACACCAAATCGCCCAGCAGGCCTCGCGACCGCTGCCGGATGGTGTCCAGAAAACCTCCCATCACACTGACCACGATCAGCACCATCGCCACGCACAGCGTTACCGCCCCCACCGAAAAAAACGCGATCCGACGACGCTGCAACAGCCTCGCCGCCACGAATGCGCTGTAGTACCGCCCCAGACGCGCCGAGCTCAGCAACTTGGCGCCCAAACGATAAACCAACACTGTCATCCCCAGCAGCACCAACGCCGCGCCGACCAGCAACGCCCACCGGTCCACATGCTCGATC
>SDBS01006120.1_pt1 | contig 11716 bp, 11 predicted proteins | sample 2277091 | NCBI WGS metagenome assembly SDBS01 (sample SAMN10404972, study PRJNA504765) | marine sediment metagenome | isolation source: marine sediment core GS10_PC15, 163 cmbsf | place: Arctic Ocean: Southern Knipovich Ridge | collected 2010 | reverse complement strand
ATTTTAGGGTAAGGATTTACTTTTTGTTACATACTGTAATATATGATGTTACAGAACTCATTTTTGCTAACCAGGAAACTCGCGCTAAGTCTAAGAATAAATTTGTCAAGACTGTGACATTGATTAAGAAACAAGAAGAGATTCTTAAAAAAATCAACCCTCTGCTCTTGCCAGAGTGTAGTGTATAAAATTAAGGGAAAAGTCAGGTATATAATTAGTGAGAATTGTCGACTCTTTCCGTAAGTGTGATTTCACGGCCAAGTGAAAACCCGTGTGACATTCCGAGATCACGGTGATACATTCCACGGTAGGAAATCACAAGCCCCCGTATGTGAAATGCACCTAAAAATTCCATGCGGCCGGGTTCATTAGCCCCGGCAGCACCGACAATCAGGGACGGCGAGAGTTCCACAGTGAATCCGCCGGTAAATGAATGGTCGAACCGCCTGACTTTTATCAGGGATGCGAGCAAGGTCACTTCTCCCGGCAGTGCCCATGATGCGCTGAATCGTGTGTGGCCATCCAGCGGCTCGCGGGATTCACCGAGTTCTGCTCCCGCCAGGTCCTCGATCGATCCTGCGATGCACACCGAATCGACAGGCCGGAAAACAATGCCCGCATCGGCGCTCCATGCAGAGGCATCACCGAATCCCCTGATGCGCAGCGCATTACGGGTGAGCCTTACTCCGCATGAGATTTCCCTGAGCAGCGCATAGGACAGTCCCAGCTTCTCCTGTTCATCGCCATACAGGTCGAACCCCGAACCGCTGTAAGAGACCGATATGCCGGCTTTCCCGAATCGTGCTCCTCCATGAAACGTTGTGACAGACAGATCATCGAGGCCGAACGGCCTGTTCCAGGCTGCCGATGCAAATGTGCTTTGTATAAATGATTCCGCTCCCGGGTAGTGAAGTGACGCTTCCGTCATGCCTGTTTGCGACGGCACCGCGAATCCGTCATCGAGAGCAGTGACAGTTTCCAGGGCGACTGCCTCTGCGGTGACGAGAAGTATGCAGCATAAACATAGCCATAACCACACGGCTGCTATGCTTTTTTCTCCAAACAGACCTCTTTGAGAGCACACTTATGACAGTCTCCATGAGATGTTGATGTGCATGAACCAATAATGCCCGGCCGTACAAGCGCGAAATCATATTTCAATGGATCATGCGGGTCGAGCATGCGGAGTGAAGCTGTTATTTCGAGCGCCATCTTCCAGTCCGGCGACCGCCGCGCGCTCAATCCGAGAAGCCCTGCCATCCGTGCGATATGCCTGTCCAGAGGAATCACCAGACGGGAAGGTTCGATAAATTTCCAGAGACCGAAATCCACACCGTCCGGGCCGCGTACCATCCACCGGAAAAACATGGCGAGACGTTTGCATGCACTACCCTTTGACGGCGATGGGATAAGATAGGAAATAGCCGTCCGCTTCGACCCGGCCCTGAATTCATCTGAATATCTGCTGCATATCCACCCGGAAAGGCGGACTATAGTTCCTTCAATCGTTCTGTCATCAGGATTGTCGAGTTTACTTACAAATGAGCCGAGCGATCCTTCCTCTTCGATCACACGGCCCAGAACCCAGAAGAGGTATGCGATATCTGCACCGTCCGTCCAGCGGTGTTTGAAGACGCGGAATGTTTCGAGCGCATCATGAATGCTCAGGCTTCGGGCACATTCAGATGGTGAGGTTCCGGCACGGCCAAGAACATCGATGGCACTTCTCCGTATCTGGACGGCACTCCCGTAAGAAAGCGCCGATACAATAAATCCTGAAATCTCAATGTCTGAGGCGGATTCATACCGGTGAACAATACCTACCGGATCGGTATCGAGAAAACGGGAATCGTATTCTGCAGCAAGTTTGTCAAGGCAGGTTTTCAGAGCGCTGTAATTCTTCAAATAGCCTCCTAATACAGGAGAAAACAGAACGTATAGTTATATTTCTATAGTAGAAACAGGGGAAAAAACCTGTTTCTGTGATTATGTTTCAAGTTACACAATAGATTCATATATGTTCCCTTAATGTATGGTTTTCCTGATTCACTGTCAAGATTGTGATTGATAAAAAAAATAGTACAGATAAAGTTATCCGGTTATCCTATTAAGTCAGCACAATGCACAGTTTTTAATCTAACTCATCATAAACACATTTAAAAGGAGGTCTGACAGTGGAAGAAGAGACAAAAGAAGTAGTGAGAGAGGTTATATTATCGACTTTTGAGGTTTCACTGGAATCTCAGTTGCGAGCAGTTCGCAAGTTAAGAAGCGAGGGACTGCATCCCGTAAAGCGCGCCGAAAGAGGTCGGTCGCAGCCATCTATGGCTTATGACATACTCATTGAATAGTGTATGCCGCTTCATGTGAACGAGATCATCGGACGTATTGCACACCGTTTTGGCATTAAGATTGACCGTGAGTCACTGGTATCCACTCTGACGAAGAAGGTTGTTCGCCGTGATCGATTTTTCCGTGCCGGCAAAAATACGTTTGGCCTTCTGGAGTGGGAGGTTGACGAATGATGTTACTGGAAACCTTTATTGAGTTATGCAGCCGCTGGAGGCTAGTTTTTACTCAGGAACGAATGTTTGAACTGGTGATGCGCCAGGCATTGGGTACGCTTAAAAAAATCAGTTGAGAAAGGAACTTGACGAACATCTTGATAAAGCAGCCTGGTTAGGTATTTTAACCAGCGCTAAAACTATGATTACTACAGGAACGGCTTAACGCTTAACTTTGCACTATGAACGTATAAATTGGCGCTCATAATTTATCTTGACACTGATAAATCGTACTTTATAGCTGCTCATTTACTGGTGTACTTGGCATTTTTTGGCCAAACTCCAGTCCCCCCTTAACAAGGGAATTAAAGGGGGGATATCAAACCTTTCAAGAAAAAATACGCGTCAAACACCCCCATAAACCACTTTACCCCCAACCACTGTCATGATCACCTGTATGTCCTGTATCGCTTCCTCCGGGCAGGTGAGAAAATCCTGATCGATCACCGCCATATCGGCTAATTTTCCCGGCTCGATGGAGCCTTTGAGCGTTTCCTCGAATGAGGCATACGCATTGTTCATCGTATAGCAGCGGAGCGCCTGTTCACGGGTAATCGCTTCTTCGGGAACTATCACCGTGCCGCGTTCCGTTGTCCGGGTGACCATCGACCACATGGCTAACCATGGATTGTAAGGGTTTATCGATTCCTTGTCATCGAGAATGACCATATGGTCGCTTCCTGTGCTCACCACGACTCCGGCTTCCAGCATGGAGCGGTAAGGATGGAATGTACGGATTCTTTCCTCACCTAAAATATAGTGCAATGCATCGGCATCCTTGTAAAACCATGCAGGCTGCATATCGGCGATAACATTCAGCCGTTGTGCCCGTACCATCGATTCGGGCGTGTAAAAGTTGCCGTGGATGATGGAAAAGCGCAGCGGGCGTACATCGATGGTGTGGTTGACTTTCTCGTAGGCGTCTAACATCAGGTCTACTCCGCCCCCACCGGTACAGTGAGCGGTCATTGCCCATCCGGCTTCTGCCCCTGCCTGTACAAGGCCTGCAAATTCACCGGCTGTCATACGGGCGATTCCACGGTAATCGGAACCGGGATCATCGAAGCCGAAAACTTCACCGGCTCGTGTACCCCAGGGCTGGCGAAGGTATGCGGTTCCGGTCAAAATGCCGCCGTCTATTGTGGTTTTGAGACGGCCGATTCTGATCCATTCATCCCCGGAACCGGTCGGCTGCCCTAATGTTTCCAGCGATGTTCTGATTTCTTCATGAGACTTGCCTTTAAACGGGAAAGTGGCATAAATGTTGACATGCACACGGATTGTAAGTATCCCGTTTTCTCTCATGTAACGGTAAAGTTCGACATCTTTCACTCGCAGTCCGCCGGAAGTGACACTCGTGATTCCGACTCCGATGTAGAGACGATGTATTTTTTCGAGCGCCCGGGCACGTTCCTGAAGTGAATATTCCTTTCGTGGCGGCCGTTTGAGCAGGCCGAACGCAGTGACAAGCATCTTGCCGTTGAGCCTGCCGGTGAGAGGTTCCCTGAGAAGCCCTGAATGATTGGTTTGGTGAGTGATACCGCATGCCCGCATAGCCGCCGAGTTGATCGTCCCGCCATAGGAAGCGTTGAGAAAAACCGGATTATCGGGAGCAGCGGCATCGAGTTCTTCCAGTGTGGGTGAGCGCAGTTCTTTCAGGCGGGTTTGAAAGAGTTTGGGGTGGGTAATCCATTCTCCGGCCGGTTTACGTACCGCCTGCTGCCTGACCCAGGCGAGGCACTCTCCCACTGTCCGCGGATTTGAAAGCGGTTCATCGATTTCGCTGAGAGAGGCGCTTTCAGGATGCGCATGTGCTTCGATGAGGCCCGGAACGACAGTTCGCCCCCCGAGATCGACCTTTGCCGTATTACGTCCGGCACGACGTAAGATATCCTCATTCGATCCTACTGCACTAAAACGGTCTCCTTTTACAGCCGCAGCCTGCTTTATGGAGAAATTGCTGTCTGCTGTTACGATGTTCCCGTTATAGAAGACTGTATCCGGTGCTGAATCATTGTTCGTACACGCTGAGTAACCGAGAAAGGACGTCGTCAGTAAACCGCCTGAATGCCTGATGAATTTTCTTCTGGAAGCGGTTTGCAAATCAGTATTTCCCTGCATGAATATTTTTCATTTTTTTAATGTATGACTTTTACGGCATGCTGTCAAGGTTTGAACTGTTTCGGCAATCCTTTCAACATGTCCTCGATACGTTCAGCGGAACCGTACACAACTTTTTTTTACACCTTTACAACACGGCCATTTACTCTCGTCTTATGAACCTTAAAACTAAGCTGTCATTTTGCCACGTTTTTATAGATCCACCCTTTAATTCCCCCCTTGTTAAGGCTGATCTTTACCCGCATCTCATGCTGAACACAGAGGGTCGCCACGAGTAGATATATTCCGACATAGTTATTTTCCACATTGCAGTCATTACATCAAGTTGCTGTATACCGGGCCATAATGATTTTTTAAAGAACCCCCTGTATAATTGGCGCAAGCTACTGTTATTATATGCGATAAAGCGAGCCATATAATTGGGAGTCAAGGCTCAGCATATTCTCATGGATAGCTGGTTTGGCTTTCCCCCTGTTATTAAGACATTAAGCGCCTCTTTACCGGTTATATGCATTGTAAAAAAAATGCTCGCACTTTTGGAAGATTTGATTCACCATTCTCATAGTTACTCGCATTGTATCATTGATGGCTTTATCAAAGAAATTTTATCGACTTTTGACAGATTCTTTATTGACACTCGACCAATAGCAACTTAATTATAAGAAACTCCTTGAAATTATCGAGGGAATGACTATTCTTAATATGAAGCTATTAAAGGAAGATGTGTTCAATTGACTCCTGTTTTCCTTTCGAGAACTTTTGACTGTCGAGTTAAGGTATGGAATGTCTTTATTACCGGATAGACCTCAGGAGGATTGAATGATTCTTTCAGCTACTGACTGGATAACCATTACGCTGTATTTCGCTTCGGTTTTTGCTATTGGTTTCTATTTCGCTCGCAGGGAAAGGGATTCGCAGCAGTACTTCCTTGCCGGGCGAAATGTTGGATGGTTCGCTGTCGGCGCCTCGATATTTGCCTCGAATATCGGAAGTGAGCATTTCATCGGCCTCGCCGGTTCGGGTGCAGACAGCGGCCTTGCTGTCGGGGCCTATGAACTGTCAGCGGTTTACTGTATTCTTGTTCTGGCGTGGGTATTTCTCCCTTATTATCTGAAAAGCAAAGTGTTTACCATGCCTGAGTATCTCGAACGGCGTTTTAATCCGGGATGCCGCTGGTTTCTCACATTCATTTCGCTGTTCGCCTATATTTTCACCAAGATATCGGTTTCATTGTTTGCCGGCGCAATTCTCATTGAAGCGGTGATCGGGTGGCCTCCTCTCGTTTCTGCGGTACTGCTTGTGATCGCGACAGGGATATACACAGTCGCCGGCGGCCTTTCGGCTGTAATTTACACAGACATGATCCAGGCATTTATCCTCATCGGCGGATCGATTGTTCTCACAATTATTGGATTGGCTGAGGTCGGCGGATTCGTAGGTTTACGTAATGCGCTTCCACCAGACTTTTTTCATATGATCAAACCCATGAATCATAGTGTATATCCATGGACAGGAACTATATTCGGTGTCTTTTTCCTCGGTATCTGGTATTGGTGTACAGATCAGGTAATCGTCCAGCGCGCACTCGGGGCAAAAAATCTTACCCATTCACGGGGCAGTGCTTTGTTCGCCGCTTTCCTGAAAATATTCCCCATCTTTATTCTGGTGCTCCCCGGATTGATCGCCCGGGCTCTCTGGTCTTCCGAAATATCAGCCGATCCGGATATGGCATATCCCCTCATAGTTACACGGCTGATGCCTGCAGGGCTCGCCGGACTGATGATCGCGGCACTGCTCGCGGCGCTCATGTCATCGCTCAGCGCGGTATTCAATTCATGTTCGACACTCATCACAATGGATGTGTACAGAAAAATCAAACCTGATGCCTCCGAAAAAAAGCTCGTTTCTGTGGGACGGTGGGTTACCGTCGGAATAGTCGTTGTCTCGATTATCTGGATACCCATGATCAGGCTTCTGTCAAACCAGATATACCAGTATCTCCAAAGCATTCAGGCCTACATCGGCGCCCCCATCACCGCAGTATTCCTTACCGGTATTTTGTGGAAAAAGGCTACCGGAAAAGCTGCTTTGATAACTCTCATTACCGGCGGTATACTCGGCCTGGTGCGTTTTATAACCGATATTCTGGGAAAAATGGGCTATACCGACCTGGGATTGTTAAACATCTTTACCGGATATGCCTTTTTAAATTTCGCGGTTATAATGTTTATATTTTGCACAGGACTCATGATTGCCCTTTCACTTCTGCTGCGGGAGCCGGAGCCTGATGATATCGACGATATCACCTTTTCAACCGATACCATGTCTGCCGGTGTGGAAAAAGTATGGATATGGATTCACATAGGACTGTCCCTGCTTGTCGGAACCGTTACATTGTCGATCTGGATGCACTTTGCGTAGAAATCATGAAATGGTATATGGATAACGAGTGATTGTAACCTTTGAATTATCTATTTCACGCAAAGAACGCTAATCCGAATTATTCACAAAAAATAAAAATAAATCACCACGGAGACACGGAGACACAGAGATAGAAATGATTTTGTTTTAAATATTTAGAAAATGCGCTCTTTATTTTAATTTTATTTAATAATCTCCGTGCCTCCGTGTCTCCGTGGTTTAAAGAAATGAAACATCTATTTATGAATTACTCGGGCTAAGTAAGCAAAGCTCGCAAATTTTCCAATATAAATTGTTGACTATTTTCAGAATTTTCAGTATTCTTTCGATTAGTATAAAAGTCGGATATTTAGATTCTAAACAGAGACCACAAGGAGGAGAATATGGCCCGCGGACTCAATAAAGTTCTGTTGATAGGCAATCTGGGTGCCGATCCTGAAATTAAGTATTCTGCAAACGGAAATCCAATTGCTAATTTGCGGCTGGCTACTACGGAAGGACGCAAGAACCGTGACGGCGAATGGGAAGACGTCACCGAATGGCACAAGGTGGTTATATTTGGAAAGCTGGCAGAAACCTGCAAAGACTATCTCCGAAAAGGAAGCAAAGTTTATATCGAAGGCCGTATCCAGACAAACTCGTGGGAAGATCAGAGCGGACAGAAGCGTTATTCGACAGAGGTCGTCGGTTACACATTACTGATGCTCGACTCCAGAAGCCAGGATACCTCCGAAGGACCACCGCCGCAGCGTCAGGGAGGGCAGTCATCCTTCAATGCAAGCAAGCCGCCGTCGAATGCACCCGCAGTCGACGATGACCTGCCTTTTTAGCATTTTTTTCGGAGATAATCCATGAAATATCTTGCGGGACTCCTTCTGCTTTCCCTCGGAATATTTGCGTCAAGAAAGTTAGGAAAAATATCAAATCTTTCAACCCCGTTTCGTAATCTGGGAATTTTTAATCTCCACTATATGCTTGCCGGCATTATAATTACTTTACTTATCCCTGAAGATTTCATGCTTACCTTTGAATCTAAACGGGGGACAGTACTGACATTCGGCCTTGTGTGGATCGGCCTGTATTACGGCTGCGGCTTTGAGCTGACAGTACATCAACGTTTCCCACCTCAGATTATTCTCTTCAACATTATCGAACCTGTTATTGTTTTTGCGGTAATCTCAGTTGTGAGTATCGTCTATCTTTACTATAAAGTTGGAGGATGGCATCATACTGCAACGGCTCTTATGATCGGGCTGTTTGCTTCATTTACCATTTTCAGAAGGCGCGGTATTATGTACCGCATGAGCGATACTTCTCATCATCCCATTCTCGATAATCTTCTGCCGGTCGGTAATATTTTCCCTGTCACAGGGCTGGCATTGATGACAATGCTGTTATTCGACATTCCGGAAATTACCATTCTGGATCATACCTTTACGAGCGCCTTCGCGATTTTCAACCTCCAACTCATCACCGGCCTGATCGGTGGAATTCTGCTGAATATGCTGATATCGGGGACTGACTCTTCCGATTCACTTTCTGTTGTTCTGTTGGGAGGTTCCATTCTTATCGGCGGTATTGCATTCACCCTGTCATTTTCACCTTTGTTCATAGGGACTTTATCGGGAATATTCCTGATAAACAGCTCACTGAAAAGGCTCCAAACGCTTGAAGCTCTCAATGATTCACACGGATTAATCGAAAAAATATTCATATTCTGTCTTGGCACAATGGTAACCCCGCTTGTTATTTTACTAAAAATGAAAATGATCTATATTTTCATATCGGCGATAGGTTTATATGCACTCAGAGCAGTTGTAAAATACATACTGAGCATGATCTGGATTTCACGTAAACTCAGCATTTCAAACGGCTCTCCAATATTATGGATCGGCCTGACCGGACAGGGGATCCTTGCCTCTGCGGCGGCTCTGGAATGCTCTTATAATGTTCCCAGGTTTACATCCGTTTTTTCTCTGTTTATTATCCTCCTGGTTTTAAACCAGTTTACAATCGGCATGTATGTATGGTCCAGGGAAAAAGCCCCCGATATCGAGGACGCTGAGAATGCTTAACATAATCGGTTTTCTGCTCATACTCATAATAAATATGCTGCGGATAAAAAGCGGCTATGAATCTAATCCGCTTCTTGATATGGGATTGCTGTTGCTTACCGGTTATATTTTTTCGCTTTTAATGAAATATTTCCGGCTTCCTGCTGTATTCGGGTACATTCTTGCCGGTGTTATGGCTGGTAATAAAGGTCTTGGTTTTCTGTCTGAAAAATTTGTGCCGAATATGAATTTCGTTGAAAATATTTTTCTGATGCTGGTAATATCCATCACCGTTAAGTATTTAATCCACAACCTTACACTCAAAAATATTTTAAAAAATTTTTCGGCCGGAGCGCTGACTGCTTCAGCAGTATTTATTCTTACGACCGGTTTTATCGCTCCTCTGCCATTCCCGGTTACACAAAAGATCGTGTTCGGCCTGTTCGCCTCAATTCTGTCTCCTCTGATCCTGCATTCAATTATGGATGAAAATACTTTCGACGAGTCTTCTCTGCAGACAGCATTCGGAGGACTTGTGACAACCATTATAATATGGGGAATCGCATCGGCAGCGGCTGCTACTCAATACCCCGGCCGCATCAGGCTGGCATTTATGCCGGTCATTGTCGGCCTCACCTCATTTGCAGCGGGATTCATATGGGCTTATACTGCGGACAAACTCATTTATCGATTCTCGGAAAACGTTCGCAGTCTTTACCCCGTGGCAGTGTTGTTTCTGATTTACCCGCTCATAAATATTTTCGGATTCGACATTCTGTTTCTTGCCGCCGGAATAGGACTCTACAACGGCCTTATATCAGAACACGAAACCAGTCTGATCGAAAAATCACAGATTCCTCTGCTTATCGTTTTTACCTTTTTCGGAACACGGTTATCACTTGAAAAGCTGTTTCTCATTGAAAAACCGGAATTGCTGCTCGCTGTCCGTATTACGATAATTCTCCTGTTTGCAAAAATTACCATGCTTATGTTTGCACGGTGGATTCTTTCTCTTCCGCGCATGAATCTTTGGAACATCAGCCTTTTCATTCCGTTCGGCCCTCTGTCGATAATCGTATTAGGGAGATTTATGCCTTACTATTATGAAGCTTTCACAGGTGACATGAACAGTTCGACAGTGTACTCGATCTGCATTATTTCCATGCTGTTTACCATTGTCATTTCTTTCATATCGAGCATAATGTTCCGGCTTTTGATCAAACGAAGTGTATCATCATAAGTGAACCATACAAAAGTAATGTAATTTTTTACTTGACATTATCCTTTAACAGGTTATATATTAAGGCGATTATAAAATTTTTATGTCTTTTTATATGCTTATATCGAGACAACTGACAAACACGGAGATGTTGACCGGCCCGGATTTTAGAAAGAACTAAGACTATATGGATAACCGATTCTTTTCGTTGATTGTCATACCGGACAGCGGCCGCGAAATAAAAGCGGGAGGCTTTACCGGTAAGTTTATATTAGGTATTTTCAGCACTTTAACAGTTACTTTTTTCGTATGCCTCTTTTTCATTATCGGCTACCACATCAAGCTGAGCCAGGAAAAAGAATACAAGACCGCTGTCTCTGCAACCAACTCACTCCTCGCCAGAATCGATAAATCGCAGAAGTTCCTATATACATTGAACACTAAAATCGGTGAAATTCATAAAAGCGATCAGTCATACCGGCTGTATGCCTCCGGGCTTAATGTTCTACCCGACGAGGATATATATAATGCCGGCATCGGTGGTCATGTTTTTGTCGATGATTCCGAATTATATGCTTTCTCTGAAAAATTGCGGATAAAACTGAAAAATATTTTTACCGGAACTGCGGCCATGGTAAGCCGAATCGAATTTCAGAGAAAAAGCCTCGAAACAATTCAACTCAGTTTAGCAAAGGACAGAGACCACATAGATAACACACCATCCATCACACCGACCCCAAATTCGTTCAGAATTACCGACCGGTATGGTATGCGTCGACATCCCATAAAAGGATACCGTCATTTTCACGATGCAGTCGATCTGGCCGGAACAATCGGCGACCCGGTCAAAGCGACAGCAAGCGGCGAAATTATCAATGCGAAATATCAGCGATATCTTGGTAATAGTGTGACAATCAAGCACAAATACGGTTATGAAACCCTTTATGCGCATCTTCACCGGATAAAGGTGAAGATAGGAGATAAGGTGAACAAGGGTGATGTTGTCGGGACAATGGGCAGGACGGGACGAACAACAGGCACTCACTTACACTACCGTATCTGCCTCAACGGCAAATCTCAAAATCCCCTCGGATACTTCTTCTGATACTCTTCCCCTAAAAGCCTTGTGAAAAATCACACAAGACTAAGCTGTCAGCCCTCAGCAATCAGCTTACAGCTTTTTTAATCAACATTAATTGAAATTATAATCATATATATATCAATAAGTTATATTCAAGATTGATAGACAGTAAATTTTGATATTTTTATTTGAGCTGAATGCTGATAGCTGAAAGCTGGCTTTTTCAGAGCTCTTCTAAATTGGCATAGTATAATTT
>SDBS01006119.1_pt1 | contig 11719 bp, 20 predicted proteins | sample 2277091 | NCBI WGS metagenome assembly SDBS01 (sample SAMN10404972, study PRJNA504765) | marine sediment metagenome | isolation source: marine sediment core GS10_PC15, 163 cmbsf | place: Arctic Ocean: Southern Knipovich Ridge | collected 2010 | reverse complement strand
ACCGCCGCGCGCTTGCCGGTGAGCCCCTGCTCGCGGAGATCGACCAGGAAGAGGTGGTGGTCGCTGCCGCCTGAGACGATTCGGTAGCCGTAGTTCTTCATGGCTTCGACGAGCGCGCCGCAGTTATTGATGACTCGTTGCTGGTATTCCTTGAATCGAGGCGATAGTGCTTCCTTGAGGGCGACGGCCTTGGCTGCAATGACGTGCATGAGCGGTCCGCCCTGCGTGCCGGGCATAATCTGCCTGTCGATCTTGTCGCCCCATTCCTTCTTGCACAGTATTATGCGCAGCGAGGCTGGACCTTCAAGCCCGCCGCCCCGCGTGAAAGGAGCCTGACTGATGCTTTCAGAGGTATTTAGGGTAACCTGTGACGAGTGTGGGGATCAGGATACCGAAGAGACATGGGACGAGTTGGAACAGGATGGTTGGGTGGAATGTAATCTGGATGAGGATATTCATTTGTGCTATAAGTGTGCGGCTGACCCGAAGACTCTCAAGGTATGGAGCGACTAGCCCGCCGCCCCGTCCGAGGCTGGCGTGAAAGGAGCCTGACCCATGGGAATCGAACGCGACATCACAAATGCCGCCCTCTACGCCGAACACGCCCGCACCGCCGCAGAGGAGGCCGCCCGTCACTGCTTCAGTATCGACAAGAAGCTCGCCCAGATCGAACGAGGAGTAGAGAGAATTTTCGACATGCTCAAAACCGGAGAGGGGGTATTCCTTGGCTGTAAAGAAGATTCACAAGCACACAGGGACGAAGCTCATTCGAGTCCCGACGGAAACAGCCCGCCAGCTTGAACGCCTTATGATCGGCCGCGAGTCCTACGGTTCGGTCGTCGCCCACGCGGTCGCGGCGCTCCGCCGGGAGCGGCGGACTAGGAAGTTGGTCAGTATAGAAGGGAGGAAGCTATGAAGGTTCCAGCGAAGGGTTGTCTGCCCATTCCGGCGCGCCGCAGCATGAGTCGAAACGTGATCTTTCGTGCTACGCCTGCTGAAGCTATGGCGTGGCGAAGGCAGGCCGTCCGTGACGGTAAGTTGTGGTCCGTTTGGATTCGGGATACCTTGAACGGTGCTTTGTGAGCCGCGACCCACCACTCAAGTTCAAGCTCATGCGCTCCTGGCTCGCGCTAGACAGGGAGGTGCTCAAGAAACACCTTGCCGGATGTCGCAAGCTTCGAGTGTGCTGGACGTGTCTGTCGTCCGAACACTGGCGATTCGCAGACGTATACGCGATGCACTGGACGTGGTACGCGCCCGACCCGGCGTCGGCCGAGTGGTCGACCCTGGCGCGGGTAAAGGGTCCGAAGGGAGGCCGCAAAGTGTCGAGACAAACAGCACGGGATCACGCCGCACGGCAGGGAGGCTTCATCAGTCTCAAAGAGGATGGGCAGGTCGTTGACTTCGTTCCGCTCACGGACGTGCAGACGGTCGAGGTCGACGGTTTCCAGGGCGGCGCACGTAGGACGGTCTATCGCATCCAGGCGACACCGCTTCCGCTCGGGGACGATTCCCCGGCTATGAACCTGGACCTGAGCCGGAAGGCCTTCGGCAACTACGATGCGAAGGTGCCCGAGGAGCGCGAAGGCAAGGACGTCGTGCGCATGACCCGTCACGGGGCCGCGGGCGACGTGAAGACCGCGTACACCTTCGAGGTCGTTCGAGGGGTGACGAAGTCCGAGGCGAAGATAGTTGGCGCGATTCTGGAAGACCTCAAAATCCCATTCTAGGCCTTGCACGCACCCGGCCGGGGAGCTACCATGCTCCCCGGCCGGTCCGCCCACGGGAGGGGCTGGAATGGCAAAACGCCGGAAACGCCCCGAGACACCCCGCGCCGCAAAGCGCGAGTTCGCCGGGTCGGTCCAGAAATCCCGCCGTGTGAAGGTTCCACCCGCCGAGATACCGAAGAAGTCAAAGCAAATCGCCAAGTTCAAGTCGACCGGGCATCTGACCGTCGGTCGCGCGATGGAAGCGGCTGGAGTCTTCAAGAAGATTCGGGCCATTCCCATTGGCACCCGTGTTAAGATCACGGCCAGGGGGCGCTTGACCCGGCAGAGAAAAGACCGCCCGTTTGCGCAGCGTGTGTTCATTCTTGGCTTCGGGAAAGAGGGGCAGAGACTCTCCCATCCTAATCAGATCATGTTCCACATGATGGGAGCTCTCGGCAAGGACTTCTTCGAGCTTCGAGGTCGCGGGTACGATATGATCGACCCCAACGATAAGATAGAATGGCGTGTGAGCATTCTGGCGCCGAAGGAGCCCGAGAAGCCCAAGAAACGCCGAAAGAAGGCCAAGAAAAAAGTTTCAGTGAAATCCCGGAAAAAGGTCCCGAAGCGCGTGAAACGGAAAAGCCGGGCACAAGCCGCTATAGGATCGGGGAAGACCACAAGCAAGAGAAGCAAGAAAAGCAAGCGGCGAAAGTCTAGCGGAAAGCCGAAGAGGAAGACCCGCGGAAGGGGATAGGCGTGGGGCAAGCGAGGAGAAGCGATGCGATATATGACGGCCGCCGATTCTTCAAGGTCCGCACCCGACCGAAGGTCCGCCGCTTCGCTTCGCTCGACACCGAAGATGACACGAAGGGCAAGGTGCTCCTGGCGGTATTCCACGACGGCGAACAGGCTCGCGTCTTCCGTTCGCCTGAGCCGGCACTGGAGTTCCTATTCAACCTGAGCCTACGCCAGAAGCTTATCCTAACCGCGCACAATCTCGAATATGACCTCTGCAATCTCTTCCAGGGCCGGCTCCGTCTTCTCGACTGGCATTTCTTCGGCGGTCGTCTCATGTCCGCCACACTGCCCGGGACTCGTATAACATTCTGGGATAGCTTGAATCACTCGTATCACTCCCCGCTCTCGAAGCTCGGCGAGTCTCTTGGCATACCGAAGACGAAATCGGATTACGGCTGGACGAAGGGCCGGGTGCTCACCGACCGTGACATCGAGTACTGCGTCCAGGACGCCCGAATCGTTGTGGACTACATGAACGCACAACAGGAGCTCTACCAGGGTATCGGTGCCGAAATGAAAACGACCACGCCCGCCACGGCGCTCGACTTTTGGCGGAGGAATTACCTGGACGGGTCGATTGCGTCTCTGACTGATTCAACTCGGGCGTTTTTCAAACGCGCCTACTACGGTGGGCGCGTCGAGATATTCAGAATGAAAAACCACGGAAGGATACACTATGTGGACATCAACAGCCTCTATCCTTACGCGATGCAGGGTCCATACCCTGACATCGACGCTCTTGTGCCGGCCGGGAAGTATGGTGTTGTCGATGCTATTGTGGCTGTTCCGGGCTCGTGTGACATTCCCCCGCTCCCCGTCCGCCATAACGGCAAGCTTGTTTTTCCAGTCGGCAGGTTTCGTGGTCAGTGGTGCTCGTGTGAGCTTGAATACGCCCAAAGTCTCGGCGTCGTGGTCGAGTTGGTCTATGGCCGTCTCGGCTCGGAGTCTCTCACTTATCCTTTTAGGGAATACGTGGGTCGATGCTACGATGCTCGCCTCGGGTCGAAAAGTCCACTTGAGCGGACCATGTGGAAGCTCCTGATGAACTCTCTTTACGGCAAGTTCGGCACCACGGGAAACGCCCAGCGCCTGGTCGACCCCGAGTCCATCCCCGTGTCCGAACGCACCGGAAGAGAGTTCCTCGTCGGCGACCTCATGTGCGTTGACGAGGAAACGGAGCCTCCGATGTATGCGAACATCCTGTGGGCCGCGTGGACGACGGCCCTTGCCAGGATTCAACTCCACAAGGCGCTCATATCAATCTCGGAACAAGGCGGAATCCCGCTCTATTGCGACACCGATTCCGTGATCTACAAGGCTCCGAGACGGAAGCCGCTCGTTCCGATCGGAAAGAAGCTCGGGGCCTGGAAGCTCGAAGCCGAAATCGAGGAGTTCGAGGCCAAGTGCCCGAAGGTCTACAGGTTCGTCACGAAAGACGGCGTAACCGTCAAGGCGAAGGGCGTCCCACGCGACGTCCAGGAGCTTTTCTTCTCGAAAGGCCGCGCAGGATACCGCAAACCTCTCAGGATGCGCGAAGCGGCCCGACGTGGGAAGATACCGAATCTCTGGATTGACACCGAAAAGTCCTTGCAATCCACCTACGATAAGCGTATTCTACTACCCTCTGGCGACAGTCTCCCGCTGGCGCTGAGTATGTAGGGCCTCCTTTCCGGGGGCGGTTCGGTCCTTAGCCGGAAGCGGACCGCCTCTGAGCATAACGCGGCCGGGAGCCGCTAGAGAGAAATACAATGGGCGACGAGCCTTACGAAGAATCGGAGGTAAACGCAGAGGGGAATCTTCAACGAGTTGCGGAGGGTTTTGAGGGCGAGTACGAAGAGTCTCGACCCGACGTCGCGGAAGCCGAGGAAGTCGAGAAGTCCAACAGACTCGCTTGCGAAATGCTCGCGCAAGCCCCGGCCCGCGCGGCCGAGAGTTACCGGGTCGAGAAGCGCAAGGCGCTGAATATGCAACAGCACATGCTTTCGACCGAAGAGCGCCTTGCGCAACTCGAAAAGGCAGCGGGTCTGTCGCCCGTTGTCAAAGGGTAAGGAGTCCGAACGTGGCGAAAGGAAAGACCCGTGCCAAAGGCAGACCCCAAGTCGGGAAAGACGGAGGAGGAGGAGCGCGAAGAGACCCAAAAGGGAATCCTCCAGGAACTCACGGACTCTGTGAAGAACCTGACGACGCAAGTCGCGTCGCTGACGGAGAAACAGGGAAAGACGGACGGCAAGGTCAAGAAGGGGGAGGGGCTTCTGGCCAACCTCTTCGGCCCGCTGTTCGGGGAGGAAAAGGAGGCGGACTGAAGCCCCCGACCGCCGACCCGATCCCCGACGGTCCGCCGGCTCCGAAGAAGAAAATCGGCCGACCGTCAAAGGCCGACAAGGAAGCGACCGAACAGGCGGAGTCTCTCGCGCAGACCGAAGCCCTCGAAACCGACGCAAAGGAGCTCTCGATAGTCGCCGCCGAGATGCTCGCCCTTCCCTTCACGATTGTGGCGGGTCGTCGCGGGGCCCACTGGGAGCTTTCCGACGTCGAGCGTGGGCAGTTTTCTCTCGCTGTCTCGCGCGTGATCGTGAAGTATCTTCCCGGCATCCTCGCAAAGTACAAGGCCGAAGCTCTTCTCGTGCTCGTCTCGGCCACGATAGTAGTCCCGCGCATTCGCAAGGATATGGAACTGAAGGCGGAACGTGAGAGAAGCGCAAAGCTACGTGGTGATGGGGATACGCGGCTCAGGGAAGACCACGCTCGCCCGGTCGCTAGTGGGACCGCCGCGTAACGGCGAGCGGACGATCATCATCGACACGGGGGGCGAGCTTGCCGCTGGAGGGTTCGCCCCCCATGCTACCCCGGAAGACGTGCCCGGCATTCTCCTGGAACATGAGACCTACCGCTTCGCCGTCCAGCCGTCTGACCTCGATACCGTCGAATGGCTCGCCGACGGGGCCGCGGCTCGGCGGGATGTGACTCTCTTCATAGACGAGCTTGACGTGTGGTACCCCACGTACATGAACCTTCCCTGTGAAGGCTTGCGGAACATCGCTCTGACCGGCCGGCACTATAATCAGACCTCTATACTCGTAACGCACCGACCGCAAAACGTCCACCCGATTCTTCTCTCGCAGTCCGTCCTATATGTGCTGCCTATGACAGACTCCCGAGACCGGGATGCCGTGGTACGGCACTCGAAGCGCCCCGACTGCCCGAGCGGCATCGACCCGGCCGAGCTTTCCGTCCTGGCGCACGACGGACATGGATTCATAACGCGGACCGAAGTCGCCCGCGTCGACAGGTACGGCGTCAAGCGATTCGAGCTTGTGCTACCGTCTGGTGACCTCTTCGTTACCTGAAAGAAACATCGCTTTTATCCCCAGAATTGTCTTGACAGACGGTCTCTCTCAGCGTACCTTTCCGGTGACAAGTGACGGGTCGGATACGTCAAAGCCCGATGTGAAGTGGAGGTAGCACATGCCCCGCAACCTGACCGCCGTCCTTACGATTATGGCCCTCGCCGTGGTCGGGATCATCATCGCCAAGAGGATTCCCGGCGTCTCGGGACTCCTGTAGTCCCTGGCCGAAGCCTGGCAAGCCCAAGACCTCGGGGCCAGACCTCGGGGCGTTAGGAGTCACCCGTGATCTTCAAGACCCTACTTTCCAGGTACGCATTTTCCGAGCGCCTGACCGAAGACATCGACGTGGACAACGTCGAGTTTCTCCGGTCCATCGAGTTCGAGTTCAACGGCACGCTGACCGCCGTCGGCGGCTCGACCGACGCGACCCTGATCGAAGACGGGCTCCTGTTCACCCTCTTCGACGACCTCTTCCTCACGGCGGACGGCTCCGACCGGTTCGTGAACTCCAACGCCCGAAACGAGTACTTCCGGCGCGCCGTCGTCTCGGGCTCCGAAGGCGTCCTGAACTCCGTGGTCCCGGCCGGGGCCGCGACGACCCCGCAGCGCGTGCATGTCGTGCTCGACCTGGACACGCTCGCAACCGCGGCGAAGTTCGCGGGGCGCTTGAACGTCCGGCGCTTTTCGAGCCTTCAGCTCCGCACGAGGTCGGGCACGGTTGCAACCGCGCTCGTGACCGGCGGCGACCGGACGTACACACTCGCGGGCGACATCGAGGTCTATGCCGTCTATGACGACGGCAACCGCGGCGATCCGCTCGGTTGGCGCGGCGGCGGGAAGCGTATCGCGTCGAGCACGCTGTCGATCTCGGCATCGAACGAGCGCGCGGAGCTTGTGATCCCTTCGGGGCTCGCAATCCCGCGTATCCTGTTCATCGCCAGGGACAACAGCGTCCGCAACAACAACATCCTGAACGAGGTCAAGATACGTCTCGGCGAGCGCGACATCCTGCGCGAGGTCACGTGGGAAGAGATGCAGTCAGACAACGTCGAGAGGTACGGTCTGGAGCTTGTCAACAGGCTTCCGCCGTACACTGGCGTGGCCGTGTTGGATTTCGATTTGGATGGTGACATGAACGCCGCGAAGCTCCTGAACACGATAGGGCTCCGCGCGAACGCCGCAAAGGCGATCCTGGACGTGAACGCACCGACTGGCGTCTCGCTGGTCGACATGATCGTCTACGGCGTCGACCCGCGCGGCGTCGGCCGCCGGGGATAATCCCGGCGCAACACAAGACCGTACGGGGCGGGCGGGTGAATGCTCGCTCGCCCCCTTTTCTTGAAGGGAACAGACATGCCCGAGGGTAGCGACGTATCCGCCGGCAATCTCATTCTCGCCGGGGCTTTGAGCGGGGCGACGGCCTTTCTCACCGGGCAGGCCGGGACGAGCGGCGGGACTCCGGCCGTGCGCGAGCCTGGAATCACCACGTCGAACGTTCTCGTGTTCGGCGGGCTCGCGCTCCTGGCCGTGGTCGCGGTGATCCTCATTGCGCGTTAGTCCGGACAGGGGGTAAGCCGTGACGGTTCAAGTCTTTGATTTTAGACGCGCAGGCCTGTCTCTTCCCGAGAGCGTCACGGCCGGCGACGAAGTCACTTACGCCGGGCGCGCGACCCGCGCGGGCGTGGCACAGACCCTCAAGTTCAGGCCGGCAGGTGGTCTCATTACTAACGGGGAAGAGTGGAACACACTTATCATAGTCCCCGACGAAGAGCACTGGTATATCCGTTCACTCCTGGCCAGGTTCGTCCTTACCACCGGGTCCATAGACGACGGATCGTTCGCTGCATATCTCTGGCGGGCGATCTCTGAGTTTGGAATAGCCGGTGACGCCTGGACAAACTTCGACCCAAACGCCGGCCGTCCCCTTGACGGCCTCGCTCCTTTCGACTTCGCTACAGCCGATGCGTGGCTCCAGATCATCGAGGCCAAAGTGCAGCCAATGGGTCGCCAGACGTGGCGTTTCGACACGGAGATATTCGTAAGGCATCTGTACCCTAGGGAAGTAATCAACCTCCGGTACGTCGCTGGAGGAAACGCTGCGTCGAGTCCACAGGTAGCCCCAAGTCTCTTCTTGGACGTGATCCGTTACCCCACAGCTCCCCGCGTCCTGGAACGTCTGCGCCTGATTCACGGCAGCGCTGCGTCTGCTGTGGTGCTCGGCTCGATGATAGAAGCGACCCAGGACACAGCGCCAGAGGCCGGCACGTAGGGGATACCATGGCCATTCTCACCGCGGCCGATACAGCGTTTCTTACCAAATGGGGTTACCCTCCAGGGGTGACTATTCCAATGGGCCAGGACGAGGCCGATAAGCTCATCGTGGCCTTCAAGAGTCAGGAAGCGCTTGGGTTCACGGCAGAGGGTGGAAACGTCTCGCCCTTCCCTACCCCCTTCGAAGCGGGTCTTAGGGCCTTTGTCGGTCCGGAAGGACGGGAACGCACGGCAGAGTTTGTCAAGGACCTCGCCAAAAAGGCCGAAGATGCCGTTGCGGCCGTCGTGCCCGAGCTCAAGGACTTCGCGATCATCGCCGTTATCGGTCTCATTGCGGTTGCCGTGATCTTCGTCGCGAAATGAGGATGCCGTGGACCCGCTCACCACAATTCTACTCCTCGCGGGGATCGGAGTGGGGCTTGTTTTCGTGACGAAGCAAATCGAAGCGGCCGAAGTAGTCGACCCCAATCCCAACACCGGCCCGACAGATGATGGAATCTTCGACAGTTTTCAATCGGAGATAGCGGCCGGGAACATGCAAAACGCGGCCATAGTAGGCGGTATAACTACCGGAGCCATAATAACCGAAGCTGGGGGGACACAAACTCAAGCGCCCGCCGGGGCCGGCCTGGCGGCGGCCGCCCTGGGCGCCGGGCCCGGCGGAATTCTCATCGCCGTCGGCGTGGCATTCGCCGACGCCCACGCTAACATGATGAACGAAGTTGCCGCTTTCAAAGATATGCGTCATATGCTAACACAGAATCAATATGACGTCTGGCAGGACCGCAAGCAAGCAACGCTCAGCAATCCTCTCGACATTTCCAAACACAATAGGCTTCACAGGTACGAAGTCCGCCAAACAGAATTCCACACAGGGGAAGGGCAACAGGATTTTATCGACAGGGCCCAGGCCTGGGTAGCAGACGGCACGGGCGACCTGTCGCCGTGGGGCGTGGCTTTTATGGAAAATCTTGGCTTCGAAAAAGGGATAGCACCAGCGCGCGGGATAGCACCAGCGCGCATAGAAGTAACTCTTACAGAGTTTATCCCACTATCGCAACTCCCCCCTCCGGAATCCACCCTAGAGACCGAAGTAATCCGGCTAGTGAACGATCCCTCTCTTGGACCCGGAGCCGCCGGCGATTATATTACGGCGTTGTTCTCGGCCGGGGACATAAGTAACGACCAGCGTGAAGTCCTATTCAGAGTCCTGCGCCGAACGAATTTTGAAAGGCTGGGGATAGCAGTATGAAAAACCCAATTCTCTCATTCTTCGCCCTCGTGAACGCCGGGGCCGGCATCGAAGTCGACGTGATAGCGGCGCCAGGCGTGGACTCCCGACTCGTGATCCTGTGGCTCAATGCCAGCGCTGAAGACTCGACAACGAACTTCGGTCAGTTTCTCGCGGCCGGCGGCCAGGTGATCGGCGCGGCGAAAATCGACCTGATAGTCCAGAACGTGATCCCGGTCACGGCCATTCCTCTCGCCGTGAACAAGGCGCTCGTCTGGAAGCCGAACGCAATCCAGGGCGTGGCCGAACAGACTCTCGTGTGGGGTCAGTACTACGTGGAGGATATCTAGCAGTGAAGGGCCCGGTACTCCCATTCGACGGGCTCATTTCCGGCGCGGCCGGCGCGGAACAGGTACTAATCGCGTGCCCTTCGGGCCAACGGATAGTACTCCTTCACGTCGGCGCGTCGAGCCCCGAAGAGATAGACGATCTCGGCCGGGTTCACGAAGCGGGTCTTGAAGCCACCGGCCCTTATCTCGGAGCGACGAAGATATCCCGAGAGACGAAGCAGATTATCCCGGCCGTCGAGATTCCGCTTGCCGCGAATACCGATCTCGTATGGTCCCCCCTACATGGTGGCGTGCCCGAGCCTTCCCCCGGACCGAAAGGGCATTGGAAGTTCAACGAAGCGACAGGACTCGTCGCGGCGGATGATTCCGGCGAGGGGAACGACCTGGACCTTGTGAACTTCCCCGGCGATGATTCACAATGGGTCGCCGGGAAGATCAACGGAGCGCTCAATTTCGACGGCGCGAACGACCTCACCCGCAACCTAGCGGTGTCAGCTTCGCTGGAAGGGTTGACTACCCTATCCGTTGCCTCCTGGATCAATGCCGTGTCAGCCGGACAAGGAAACCTCGGGAGAATATTCCACAAGCTCAACAACACAAGCGGCCGGCCCAGCATACTCCTGGCCGATATGTCCGCGGGCTCGTGCAGGCTGAGAGTGGAGAATAACTACACAGGCAATGTCGGGCAGTGGGCGACGACGAGCCGTGAAGTCGCCCTTGCCGCGTGGGTTCACATCGGCGTGACGTACGATATGGGACTCCTGGCGAACGACCCTATACTGTACGTCAACGGTGTTGCGAAAGCCATCACCGAACTATCCATACCAACGGGTGTACTCGCCACGGACGACGATAACCTGTGGGTGGGCAACCGCTCGGACGGTCTCAGAACTTTTGACGGGGCCCTTGACGACACGCGCGCGTATGATAGAATCCTGACACCGGGCGAGATGCTCGACCTGTTCGACATGGGCTCCGTCGGCGGGACGGTGTTGCAGCGTATCTCGGGTGAGTATTACCTGGAGGAGGTATAGCGTGGACAGGACAACGGCACTCGTGCTACTGCTTGGCGGAATCGGGCTTTTCCTGTTCCTGTCGGAATCGGGAGTGATCCAGCTTGCCAGAGGAGAACTGCCCCAAGGTGGGCTCGTAAACCTCCGGGGCCCTGACTTCGAAGTGCCTCCGGTCGCTGAAGCACCGCTGGCGTCGATCTCTGCGTTCGTCGGGGAGCCTCAAGGGTCCGATCTCGCAGAGCTTGAAGCACTCGGGCAGGTCACGGATTTGGGGGCTTAACGATGGACCCTCTCAGCACGATCATTGTCGGCGGGCTGATACTCTACTTCCTGACCCGGCGACCGGCCGGAACGGGGCCGACGCCTCCAACGCCCGCGTCGACGGTCCCGCCACCCAGCGGGACGACTGGCGATTTTCTCGCGGGTGAGCTCGCCGCCCCGGAGTTCGGAGCCCCTCCCGTGGAGCCTCTGCCGAGTCCGACCGACAGGCTCGATCCGTTCCAGTCGTTTACTGATATGATCCGGGAAGTCGAGGCGGCGGCAGGGTTGGGGAGGATCACATGATGCAGTGGCTCGCGGACAACTGGCTCGTGGTCGTGAGTGTCGTCGCCTACGTCATAGCACACTCGAAGGGCATCGACAAACGGTGGAAGGCGAGGGCGGCGTTGCTTATGTGCGCGATCAACAACCCGGACGTCTGCAAGGCGGTTGTGCGCAATAGCCCTCTCGGGAAGTGCGTCAAGCTGAATTCCGTGCTCGATATGATCGAGCCGAAGTCGGACGGGAACGGGAAACAGAAACGGCGGGCGCCTGTTGGGAAAGTGATACTTGACAAGGCGCTGGACTTTATACCGTTGTTGAATCTGCTGAGGAGGTAGGCGTGCTGTTCAAGGTTTTTGGCGAAACGCAATTGTTCATAGAAGCGTCGTCTGAAATGGACGCCAGATGCATAGCCGACGACCTAACGCCCGAAGACCTCAAGGACTCCATAGGTATGTCA
>SDBS01006118.1_pt1 | contig 11719 bp, 15 predicted proteins | sample 2277091 | NCBI WGS metagenome assembly SDBS01 (sample SAMN10404972, study PRJNA504765) | marine sediment metagenome | isolation source: marine sediment core GS10_PC15, 163 cmbsf | place: Arctic Ocean: Southern Knipovich Ridge | collected 2010 | reverse complement strand
TGACCACTCATCAATCTAGGTTTAGGTGCTGGTGGGGTTCTTAAAGATGTTTTTTCTTCTTTCTTAAAAACTTCAGATTCACGACGAAAAGGTTCTTGTCTTTTCTCAAATATTTCTTTTTGTTTAACGAACTCAGAAACTTCTCCTTTAGTAGGCTGTGCTAAACGTTTTTGTAATTCAGGACTAAGCGACCTAACAGTTCTTGAACCTGTTCCTTTACTCGGATCTCTTGTACGAGAAACTAATGTTTGCCCTCCTCTCCGAACAGTTACTTTTCCTGTTCGTGTCGTAGTGACCGACCCACCACCTTTTAAAGGTTGTGTTCTTGAAAGTAAAGTAAGTGTTCGGCCTCCACTCTGAAAAGTTTCTCCAACCTTAACCATTATCTTTTCCTCCTTTTCTTAACATTCTTTTTAAAAACCATAACCCCACTTTTCGCAGAAGGGAATAATCTTAATTCTAAAAAATTAAATCCAGTTGGAAAATCAATTTTTCTAAGTTTAAAATCTTTTATTTTCGGCATTTTAAATAAACCAATCAAACCACCACTATATAAAAGGCATAGAAACTATTATTCAACAGAATCGACAGATTTATAAACACACCCAACATCTAGTAATACAAAAATGGGAAAAAAAGAAGTTTCTTATTGGTTAATATTATTATTTCTAGCAGTCTTTTTAATAAATCAGGCTTATGATTATTTCTTTTTCAATTCAATTGGTATTTTTATCGCTTTTCTTTCAGGATTTCTTTGTATTAGATTAGCTAAAAAAATTGATAAAAGTGTTAATTGGGCTTTTACATTAGGTGGGGTTCTTGGTTTTTTTGGTCTTTTATTTTACTGGTTATATTATTTAGTGATAAAGAAGAAGATTAAAAACTAAATCTTTGTAAGAGCAACTCGGCCTTTATTAGTAATGCCATATATTTTGCCTTTTCTAATTTTCTTAGAAGTAAGTAATTCTACTAATCCATCACTACATAAACCTGTTAATTTTGTAGAAATATGACTAAACTTTATGTCTGTAGCTTTCTGAAGTTCTAAAGGAGTAAGCTTCTTATCTTTCAAAGCAAGAAGTACAGTCTTTCGTAAAGGTGAGCCTCTTAATTTCCCTATTGCATCCCACTTACCTACCCTCATTTTATAGTAATAGAAAAAAACCTATTTAATAAAGTATTCCCCTCTTATTTCTCTATTAATTCCATACCATAAACACCTAACCTATCTGTAACCATTAAGAGACGAAAAACACTATTTCTAAACTAAAATAATGGTAAAGAAATAATAACAAAAAAAACATGAAATAACCATGAAATAAGCCAAACATTGTCAAAAATTGTTAACAAAACCCACTTTTGTTAACACACATTTATAAAGGAGAAAAATTCTGAAAAGACTAAAATGGAAACAAAAAAAACTAAAAAAGACCTAAAAAACGTTGGTAGATGTCTAACACAAAAACTAAATGAACAACTATTGGAAGAACAAAAGAAAACAACATTATCAAGAACATCAATCATTCGATTAGCACTACTAAAATATTTCGAGGGAAAGAAATGATCCATAAATGTCCTGAGTGTGATACTTTAGTATCTAGGCTTAATAAGATATATTGTAGTACAGGATGTAAACAGAAGGGTTATCGCATAAGACAAGCTAAAAAGGTGACTATAACTGGTTAAAACCATAACAAAAACAACAGGTGAAACAAGATGGAACAAAGGAATAATGGATATATCGGAAAAAAACTTCTAATAATATTTGAAGATGGGGCAGGAGGTCACATATCAAAAAAAATAGGTATCTGCACAGATTCTAATTCTAACGAAATAATACTAGATGACATACACATATTACCACGAACAAGAATAATAAGGGCAGAGGTGGTAAAATGATAATTCCTATTCAACTTCAAAAGGATGAGTTCAGATTTATTCTCTTGAAAGATAAAGATAAATCTCCTCTCGAAGTTCAATGGCAAAACGTTCATAACTATAAATATAATGATCCTAAACTCTTAAGACATATTCAGCAAGGAGGTAATTATGGAGTTATTGGAGGATATGGTAATTTAGTAATTATTGATGGTGATAGTGAAGAAGTTAACAAAATAGCTGAAACACTTTCAGAAACTTTCACAGTAAAAACAGGAAGTCCAGAACCATACAAAAAACATTATTACTATTTAACAGATAAAATAGTGAAACCAATTAGGTTAACTAAAACAAAAGTAGGTGATCTCGGTGACGTAAGAAGTAAAGGCCAATACGTTGTAGGCCCAACCTGTATTCATCCAACTGGAGGAATATATAAAGTAACAAAAGATATACCTATCACAAAAATAAGTGAAGAACAAATAAGAAAAACATTCAAAGAATTAATTAATGCAAAAGTTTCGACACAATTCGGAGAATTCATTCCAGACACAACCAAACGAGACACACCTTATATTAGGTATTGTAAAATGCCTGATTATTTTAGGAATAATCCTCATAAACGAGGAGGAACATCAAAAAATTTGACTTTGTTTCCTATGTTTGTAGATATAGCATACAACAGAGGATTACCAAAACAATTCTTATTAGACATCTGTAAAATACAAGGCTACCCACCAGGAGCAATAACTGGATGGATAACAAAAGCAAAAGAAGGACAACTAATGAAAGGAAGTTGCCAAAAAATGAATGACTATATGAAAAAATATTATCCTAAAATAAATAAAGAAGTTTGTAATGGTTGTGAATGTAATAAAAAAGAAGAAAACACAAACGATAAACAAGAAGATATTGGTGGGATAAAAGAACAAGTGTTTAGGTGCTTATTAAAGAAAGAAAGAAACGAAGCAACAGAATTACTCGTACAATCATTTCTATCATCAAACCATATTTATACTACAAGAGATGATGAAAAAAGCGAGGTATGGATATATAAAGAAGGAATTTATGTTCCACAAGCAAAAACACACATAAGGGAATATTGTAGAGAAATCCTTACATCAACATTCACAACCCAACTATGTAATGATGTAATATCAAAAATAGAAGCAGACACATTTATAGATCAAGAAGAATTTTTTAAAGAAGAAGACCTTAACCTAATAGCAATTAAAGAAGGGATATTAAAAATTAAAGAAAAGACACAAATAGAATTTAGTCCAAAATATAGGTTTTTCAACAAAATACCAATTTCGTTTGATACAACAAAAGAATGTAAAGAAATAAAGAAATTTTTTGAATCATTATTCAAAGACAAAAAAGAAAGCTTAGTTATACAAGAAATTTTTGGATTTCTTCTTCATAGAGATTATTTTTTAGAAAAAGCATTTATGTTTAATGGAAATGGTAGAAATGGTAAAAGCAAAACATTAATGTTAATGAAGAAATTTATTGGTATAGATAATTGTACTGAAATCCCCCTTGATGAATTTGAAAAAGACAACTTTGCTTTAGGAGAACTACATAAAAAATCAGCAAACTTATGTGGAGATATATCAAAAACAGCATTAAATGATACTGGGAAACTCAAAAAACTTACTGGTAGAGATTTGATAAGTGCAGCAAGAAAATTCAAAACAAGAATTAAATTTGAAAACTATGCGAAAATGATTTTTGCTGCTAATGAAATCCCTGTAACTTATGATCTAACAGAGGCTTTTTTTAACAGATGGATTATATTAGACTTCCCTTATAGATTTTTAACAAATAAAGAAATAAAAGAATTAAAAGAAAAAGAAAAAATAAACACCAAATTACAAGATCCCTACATCATAGAAAAGATTGCAACAGAAGAAGAAATGTCAGGATTATTAAATTGGGCATTGGAAGGCCTTGAGAGAATAAGAAAAAACAAAACCTTTTCTTTCAGTCCAAGTACAGAAGAAACAAAATTACTATGGCAAAGACGTAGCAATAGTTTTAATGGTTTTTGTTTAGATTTGTTGAAAGAAAATTATGAAGGAAGAATAACCAAAGCAGAATTAAGAAGGGTATATTGTATTTATTGTAAGCAAAAAAATGTTAGACAGAGTTCGGATAAGGCAATCAAAAATATATTAGCACAAACTTTTGGGATTAGTGAAGAAAGATGGAGATGTGATGGTACACAAATAACCTACTGGAACGGAATAATGTTTAAAAGTGGTAAGGTTGGTATGGATGGTAAGGGTTTTTCTACCTATAGAGAAGTTGTAAGTTTTGATATAGGGCTAAATTCCCCTACCAAGCTTACCACCCTTACCAAACAAGAAGGAAACAAAGAAATTGAAGTTGAGGAAATTGTTGATAATACTAATAATAATTTGAAATGGGATGATAGGTGTAAAGTTAATAGGATTTGTGTTTGGCCTATTGGAAATGATGAAATGTGTTGCGAAATGCCTACTAATGAATTAAATGATGGGAAATGTTATTGTAAGCAACATTTTGAGGAAGCACAAAAATAAAGTGTCATGAAAGTCACGAAAGTGATAGGGAGTTTATGAGTAAATAAAAAGAAAAGGTGATTGAAATGGATGAAAAAATTGGATTGAAACTGAAAATGTGTAAGGAAAAGTTACTTCCATATAAGAATATGATTGAAGGTGTTCATAAGAAGTGTGAGCCTCAACTTCTTGAATTGTTTTCTTGTATGAATAAATCTTGTGAGGAATATAACACAGATGATAAAATTGTGTTGTTAGTTGTTCATTTGAATATGATTGAAGATTATTTGAATTATTTAACTAAGACTTATGGTTATAGTAAGGAGGCTTTAGTATATGCTATGTGTGGTATTAAAGATAGAGAATTTACGAAGAAAGATATTGGTGAAGAATGATACCTGATAATAGTGAAGCAGTTGTTGAGGATGGTGAAGGGTTTAAGGCAGAGACATTAAACATTGGTGTGATTGCTTTAAGACAGTATGAACGTTGCATTATTGAAGGAAGTAAAGAGATGACTAGGGGGGGTAAAAGTATTAAGATGGTTAGGGGTGTGGCTGTTCCTGTAGATATTGTTAATCAAAGGAATATTTTTACTAACACAGTTATTTCTATGGAGATAATTCTTAGGCCGATCATATCAAGGAAAGATGATATAGATAAGAGGTTGAAGGAAGCTAAAGCAAAACAGGATAAGATATATGAAATATTTATTCAAAAGAGAGGGAAATTAAGGAAAGATCATAATTTTTCTTTAGAACGTAAAAGGAATATTAAGAATAGTCTTGTTGTAGATTATGATAAAGAAATGTCATATATTTTAGATGAGTATGAAGTTGATCTTGTGGCTATTTATAGGTTGATTCTAACTATTTTGTCTGATTTGCTTGACCAGGAGAATTACTTTAGTGAAGGGAGGGCAGGAGGTTAAAGATGGAGAAGATAAGAGGCCAACCTATTTTGATTTGGGTTAAGAATAGAATTAGTAAGAATAAGAATGTTATAGCTGTATGTAATGGTTCAACAGGAAGTGGAAAAACTTATGCTATGATTACTTTGGCCTTACAATTATCTGAGATGTTTGGAACTTCTTTTAATGTTCATGATAACATGGACTTTAATTTCGCTTCTTTGTTGAAGAAGATGGATTTGCCTCAACACAGAAAGAAAGGAACTGTTTTTCTTTTTGAAGAAGTTGGTGCTGTGTTTGGTGGTGCTTCTGCTAGGGATTGGCAGAGCCAAACTAATAAGTTTTTTCATAGTTTTATGCAGACAAGCAGGCATAGAAACCATATCTTACTAATGACTTGTCCTATGTTCAGTAATTTGGAGCTTGGAACGAGGCAACTTGTTCATATGCAGTTTGAGATGGATCGTATTAATTTTGAGAAGAAAATAAGTTATCTTAAGCCTTATAGGATTCAGGTTAATAGTAGGACTAGGCAGTTTTATTTTAAATATTTGAGGGTTAGGCAGGATGGTAAGCGTTTTAGTTTTGTGAGTTTATCCCTTCCTTGTCCTCCTGGTGATGTTATGAAGGAGTATGAGATTTTGAAGACAAAATATACCGATCAACTGAATAGGATGATTATTGAGGGGGATAAAAGCACTAAGAAGAAAAGAGATAAAATAAACCCTGATGTAATTAAGAAGCTGTTAGATAAGGGTTTAAAACATAAAGAGATAGCTGATCTGTTTGATATAAGTACCAAAAGTGTGCAAAGATACAAAGGTGGACAAGATTTACCCTAATTGTCTCTTATTTGGGGTATTTCCTATAGGAAAACCCATATATTCGGTGGACAACGTAGTTTATGCGTGCTTTAACTTAATTTACAACGGGATGAATAAATTATGAGATTAACTATAATGTTTTGGTTGTTTGTGGCTCGTTTGTTTAGGTTGAAGGGTGTTGAAAGAACTATTAATGATATTGATAAGTTAAATAAGAAGAAGGGATGTGATTGATTTGATAAAGAGTTTAGGTAGCATTATGTTTTGTTGTTATATCTGTAGTCATTTGTTTTATGTGAAACGTTCTTCCAGGAGTTTCACTAAGTTTCATTATCCTGTTTGTAATAATTGTAAAGAGCAAAGTGACAGGAGATCTAAAGAGTTTGAAATGAGTGAGGCGAAAAAATGATTGAAGAAAAAAAGTTGAAGAAGAATAAGAATGTTGCTAAGAAGCAAGAGACGTTTCTGCAGCAACATAATGCGTGGCAAGAATTACCTATGGGTGAAGTTAGATCTGTTAAGAGTTGTAATGGTCTTGTTGTTGAGGAAAAGAGTTTTGTTTTCAGATCTTATGATCCTAGTGAGGTTACGTTGGGTATTATGAATTTGATTAATCTTGATTTTGAGAGGGATAAAATAGTTGATCGGATTGAGATCAAAGACAAAAAGAAAAGGAAAGGAGTGGGGCAAGGGAATGAGTTGGACTGATTTTTTGACTCCTTCAAACATATTAATGATGACTGTTGTAGTTGTTGGCCTTATAACAATCGTTTGGATCATGAGGAATAAAGATAGGTTTCAAGCTCTATTCCTTCCAAAAATACAGATTGTTTCTTCTAAAAAATTGAAGTTGCTTTGTAAAACGGTGAGTACTCTTCAGCTCCAGGATAAGTATATGATTTTGAGATCTATGCTAGGCTATGATATTATTATTAAAACAAGTGTTTGTGGTGATGGTGGGTCTATTATTCTGAGTGTGAAGATACCTACTCGGAGCGAGGGTTGATTTGTTATGAGTGAGTATGTTACTATTCAAATTTGTAAAAAGCTTAATTTAGATATTGATACTGTTTGTATGATTTTGCAGAAGAAGAAGACAAAGAAAACTATTATTGAAGAATTTCTTAGGGAGGGGTTGAAGGAGTATCAAAGTGATATAAGAATAATTAGGGGATTAAAACATTGAGTGGAGGTGATTTGTATGACTAAAAAAGATATGAGTGTTTTAACTGTTCGGGTTGATAGTAGTATTAATCTTAAGGTTAATTTTGTGGCTATGTTGTTGAATAAAACTAAGTCTAAGTTGGTTGAGGATCTTTTGTTTGATGGCCTCAGACCTTATTCGCATCAGCTTAATAGGTTCAAAAAACTAAAGAAGAAGTGATGTTTTGTAAACAATCTATCCCTAGAAGGACAGGGGGTTTATATGTATGAATAAGGATGAAGAAATAATAATAAACAATCATGTGATTATTTAAACTCTTTTATAGTAAAAGAGTTTAAGCTTTGAATGTTGCCCTATATGGGAAGGTTATATTTCTTATATATTTAAACTCTTTAACCTTACTTTCGTTTATTGGTCTATTATACGAAGGTATTAAATACTTTAGTATGTTAAGTATTATTGTTTTGATGTTTCTTTTGTTTCCTTCACAATATTTATAAAATTTACCCTTAAAGTTTACTACTCTCCCTCGGCGTTAAACTTTAAGGGTAAATAAGAAAGGTTTATATAGTTGTTCTCTTCTATAACCTTAAAATGACACTAAAAAAGGATAAAGAAGGAAAATTAGAAATAGTATCAGAACCTAACATTAAAAAAGAGTGTAAAGAAAAAATAGAAGAACTCAACAACGATAAATTCTTTAGCACCAAATCAATGAATATGTATGGTAGAGAGATAGCACTTTATTACTGTAACGCATTACATGAAGGGTTAAACAATCCTGAACCATTACAACTATCTCAAAATACTTTATCTAAAAACTTTGCTAAACTAAAAGTGATAGACAGAGTAATAAACAAGCCATTAGAAGAATACACTTCTGAAGATATGAATAGTTTTATGACAAAATTCATTAATGGAGAACTTAAACCTGGAAGAGGAAAAGAGTATAATCCTAATTCTTTATCTGATTATGTAAGGGAGTTTAAGAGATTATGGAAGATATTTAGGCAATACCAAATTAATCATAGTCCTAAAGGTTTTGATGCAGTAAAGAATGAGTGGGGATTGAACCTTAAAGCACCGAAAATAGTTAAAAAGATTTATGAGAATTTTCCTGATCTATCTGTTGCTCAAATAACTAATCTTGCTGATAATATGCACAAAGAAGAGTATAGGTTAAGAGTATTATTAAGTGTTAATTTGATGGGAAGAAAGTGTGAAATATCTAATCTTAAAATAAGAGATATAGATTTTAAAGAGAATGGGGGAGTGTGGGTTAAGCTTCCTGATATAAAGAAACATAGTTCGGATAAAGTGCTTGTAGAACTTTTTTCTTTTGTTAAAAAACCTTTAATGAAGTTTTTAGATAGGGCTGATATGAAAGATCAAGATTTATTATTTCCTACAAGAGATGAAGCTTTTGCAAAGAATTTGAGAAATGTTTCTCAAGAAATATTTAATCAAAGAATTAATCCTAAAACATTAAGAAAACTTGGTGTGTGTATTGCAGAGAAACTAGGATATAATAGGGCTGATATTGAAAGAATAGGTGGTTGGGCTGTTAATTCTCCGATCATAGAGCATTATTTTAAGAGAAAAGGTGTTGGAGTAATAAAAAAATCAGATAAGGCAATAGAAAAAGAATTACATTCTGATATGTATGAAGAGTTTGAGAAGTTTAGATTAAAGAATAAGGAACTACAAAGTCAAGTTAATAGTGTGACTAATAAACTTAAAGATCAGATTAAGAAAAGGGTAGATCAACAAGATATGACATTTAAAGCTCTTGAACAAATGAAAGAGCAAGCATTAAAAATGAAAGTGTTTGCTGAGTTTCAAAGGAAGATTTCAAATAAATTAGGATTAGATACTTCTGAATTACCTGGTCTTCCTGAAATAACTAAGCTTCCTGAATTAAAGAGTATTTAGTTAGAGTATTATGTGTTTGTGTCCGTCCTATTTAGGTATAATAGGGGGTTCTATTTCTTTTTTTTTAAAAGGTTTAATGGGGGGTTGTTTTGGGTAATATAAATTTTAGAATTTTATGGACAAAAATTGGTTATTTTTCAAGTGCTTTTTTCCCCAAAACAATCCTTTCCCAAACCTTTTAAGTGTTCCTTTATGACAAGAACTATGAGTTTTTTTATTTATTTAAAATCCTAAAAGGGCATCTATTCTTGATCGTTGTTTCTTTTTTGACACTGGCCTAGACGCTAAAGTACCTATATGTTGAATTGATCTACCTACTCCTCTAAGGCTTTGGCCGACAGTTCTTTGTCCGAAAGCTTGTCTTCTTGTTCTACTAACTTCTTGTCTTAGCTTTGCGAGTTGTAGTTGAGTTTTTGCCCTACTAAGTTTTTGTTCAAGAGATTTTCTTTGAATAATAGTTCTTGTTTTCATACGAGCAACTTTCTTAGTTTTTGCTCTCCTAATACCTTCTTTTTGTCTAGCAATAAACTTCTTAAGTTTTGTATTAACCATTTATATCATCTCCTTTTCTTTTTCCTTTTAACAGGTTTTCTTCTAATAATTCTTCTCTTTTTCTTTTTCTTTTTGAATAAATTAGGAATAACAAAAGGTCTTATTTCTAAACCTGTCAAAACACCTTTAGGAGCTTTTGTTATAGGTTTAATAAAACTTGCACCAAGACTAGGGGCGAACTTGAAACGTTGTCTTCCAGTCTTAGACTTCCCCTTAAACTTACGAAAACCTAACCCACCTAATATTGGAACTAAAGGAAATATACTTTTTGGAGGGGGAACTAAAGCAAAAGGAACAAATTTATTCAGACCAAAATTGCTTATTTTAGAAGCAGTAACAATCTTTCGTTTAGGAATAACAGAAACTTTAGGAATAACAGATGTTACAGGAAAAAAAGGTTTAGTGGGAATTATAAAATCTGAAACAATATTAGTATCTACTACAGGTCTTAATCCAGTTTTTGAAATAGATTTAGTTAGTGATGGAGTAACCAATCTTAAACTAGTAGATACTCGTGGAAGTATTGAAGTACCCCTAATAACACCAGTAGTCTTAGGTAAACTTTTTAATTTTATATCAGGTATTAATATTTCTTTAGCTGCCTTTTGAGCTGCTTTCTCAAACTGTTTAATACTTATAGAAGCTAAATCAGAACCCCTAGAAATCTTTGTAAAACCCTTTTGTTTAGTTCTTAATAAAGGTTTTTCTAAAGATAAAGGTGCAAGTTTTAATTCACCCCTCTTTGATTTCAAAAGCCTTTTAATGCTTAGAGGTGTTTTTATTTTTCCAGTATCTAAAAATGTTCTAGGCCTAAATTTAGTAATATCTTTTGCTTTCAAACCTTTTTCTAGCAAAGCGAATTGTTCTAATCTTAGGCCTTGTTCAGGAAGATCCATTAACTTAGTTCTTTTGATAAGGGTTACTTTCCCTAAATTAGGTTGTGTTTTAATAATACCTTTTCTTGTTACAGGAAACACTCCTGATTGAACTGCAACAACTTTAAGGGGATCTGGAAGAGTTGCTTTAACAACTGTTTTTCCTGTACCAATAACAATACTCTTTTTAGTTTTTTCTAGGCCAGAAGGTTTAGTTATTTTTGCTTCTTGTTTAGCAAGGAAAAAGAAATCATCTCCTACACCTTTTTTTCTAACAAAACCTTTAGAACCTATTCTTGCAGAACCAATACTTTTCTGTCCTTTAGCAAACTCAAAATCGAAAATGTTAGCTAACGTATTATCAGGTGAAAGAACTCCTTTCCCCCTTCCTTTTCCTACAAATTTTTGTCCTTTAAATCTTGCTTGAAGTTTGATTTCAGGAATTTGTATTGCTGTCGTACTTTTTCCTTTAGGTAATGATTTTGTGACTGTTTTGATTACTGGTGATTGTTGAGCTACTAAATCTATCTTTCCGAAGTTAGCAAGACGAGCTTTAGATACTTGAAGAACTTTCACAGCTCCTGATCCTAATCCTGTTAAACCAACCGTTTCACCAAAGAACTGTGCAGGTCTAGTACTTATTTGTTCCCTAATACCTGCACTTACAACTCCACTAGCTAAAGCTTCAGGGAAAGCTTTGATTGAACTAGCTATTTCTTTTCTTTTCTTCTGACCACGTTTACTAAAATCTGTTGCTTGTGCTAATCCAACACCAAAACCCCCTAAAATTAAAGGGGCTGCTAAAATTGCTGCTCCTGTTTTCCTTACAATTCCTCCTCTTTGTTCAAGTTTCTCAGCGAAACGTTCCCCTTTAGTTAAAAAATCAGGTTTTGATTGAATAGTTAATGTAGGTGTTGTTTTTTCTTTTAATTCGGATACACTTAATAATGTTGGATCAACTTCTCTAACACTTCCAATGTTTTGAACTAGCTCTTGTTTTTGTTTTAATGTTGCATCATCAACAAAGATGTCTTTAA
>SDBS01006117.1_pt1 | contig 11719 bp, 8 predicted proteins | sample 2277091 | NCBI WGS metagenome assembly SDBS01 (sample SAMN10404972, study PRJNA504765) | marine sediment metagenome | isolation source: marine sediment core GS10_PC15, 163 cmbsf | place: Arctic Ocean: Southern Knipovich Ridge | collected 2010 | reverse complement strand
GGATAGAACGGACCTGCGAGGGCAAGGACTATACAACCCAGTGCCCACCCAAGCAAGAAACACTCCTTCAAGCCGGCCTTACGATAGAAATCTGAAAGACCCGTAGAAATCATCAACCATGACAAAGGATAGGCGAGCAGCAGGGTGGAAACCAGAATATTGGGAGCTCGCCATCGCGGTAGGGAAAGTCCGGAGGAACGAAACATATAGAAATGCCAGCACATACATACTGCAACGCTTATTATACACGCTGCCGAAGTGATAGAAACGGATCTGGTTTTTAAATTCTTTTTCCAGCAGAAGAATGCAATACTCGCCGTGATCATAATCAGGGTAATGCCCCCGTAAACATGCAGAAGCGTCAGAAGAGCATATAGAGAGACAGTCAACAAGACCCTTAGAGGAGAAAACTTCCTCAAAGTAAAATAAAAGGAAACGACAGAAATAAGGATTACAAGCCATATCATGAGAAAATGATCGTCGATCAACGCAGAAAAGACGTAATGGCCCCGATATTCCTCAAGTATCAATCCAGGTCTGGATTTAATGGATTCGATGATCAGTCTATTCAACACAAATGTTTTCCTCACAATATCGAAGTTTTCGAGAAGCAACAGATGCGCACCTAAGCCTCCGCCGATCAATATGACCATAAAGCACCACCAAGTCTGGTGTTTTGATTTCATGAAATGGCGGATTGTAGCAAAAAGAACGATTGTAAAAACAAAAGCTAAGAATGATCCAGCATAGGGGAAAACATATTCTGGCTCTTTACCAATCGAGTTGGATATTTTACCGATTACATAATAGTAGAAAACAAGGAGATGCGGCTTGTTGGGCTCATTTGTGAATGTATTGTCAACCAGCGGACCTGTCTTTTGAGTTCGCCGCGACCAGACGCGATACTGCATAAAATCGGGGGATATACTCAAATTGCCGGTAAACTTCACTCCGGGTGGGGTCTGTAATTTTGCTACCCAATGTGGGGCGATATGAAACAATGCTGCAAGCACTGCAACAATAATCACAGGATATGTAATTTTTGAAAGAAATCCTATTGGTTTTTCAGATGGTAGCACAAGAACTTCCTCTCAAAAAGTATGAATGATCTTCAGTAAAATTATTCATTTTACAAATGAATATCTCATAGCAAAATTTCATCATTAACAGCAAAGAAAATACAGTCATTTTGTAACAAAAATCCCTGTATTATTCTCTCGCCTTCACCACCCAGCAGATATTTTAGTAGGAATATTATCACATCGAATTGAATTCTTAATCTTTCTGGTAGCTATTCCCAGTACCATCAATTATTTCACCTTGTCTCAAAATATCGAGAAAATCGTTGGCTTCTTTGACATACTTTTTTATTGACGGGCTGATGTATGACGCGAAATTATAATAAAAAATGTAAAAATAAGCGACAATTCCATCTGAGAATTTTATTTTCTTGCCTTCCTCATAAGTTCGGCCATAATATGAAATCGGCACTTCATAGATTCGGGCTTTAGTTTTTGTGATTAACGCGGTTATCTCAACCTCCATACCAAAACCAGAACTTGTTAATGGGAGGTTCTTGATCAAAGGAGTCCGAAATGCTTTGTAACATGTCTCTATGTCAGTCATATTCACGTTCGTCAAGAGGTTTGAAAGAAAGGTAAACGATTTGTTAGCTAAATAGTGGTAGAAGTAAAGCACCCTGGTCGCACGTTTGACAAGAAATCGGCTACCATAAACAACATCGGCTTTATTTTCCAAAATCGGGCGGATCACATCTTCAATTTCATCAGGATCGTACTCAAGGTCAGCATCCTGAATAATTGTAATATCTCCCGTGACTTCTCGAAGACCCCTGCGAACGGCAGCAGTTTTACCAGCGTTTTTCTCCTGCCTTATCAAACTTACTTTTGGGAGTCCGAGCTTTTCCACTACCTGTGAAGATGCGTCAGTAGATGCATCATCAACAACAACAACTTCCTTCAAATTTCTTATACCACAGACTTTTTCAAGAACAATGCCTATTGTGGTCTCCTCATTGAAAACGGGTATAATGATAGACAGACTTAATATTGATCGGGTGTTTTCCATTTAATTTCTCTTTAATGCGATGATGCCCAAATCTGTTGAGGACTTCATATGGCTTGTTCAGCAAGCCTTCACTATAATCTAGAATACGTGGACTGTTAAATATGAAGTCGTACAATATTTTGGTTCTCCCCTCCGTTAACGGACATAGCCAAGGCCGCGGAGACGCTCTTTCATAGCTGGTGTGAGATTCAGATCTCGGCTACGAAGTGAATCCTGATGCCTCTCAAACTCTTCCTTAAGCTCTTTCAGTTCCTTTGAAGATGTGGAAGCCAAATTAATCTCCTCAGATGGATCCGCATGCAGGTCATAAAGTTCAAGTGATTCTTTTGCGAACCACATGTTATGGTCTTCCCAACCGGATCCCCGTACGATAAGCTTCCAACCTTTATAACGTATGGAGACCGCTGGCCTATGGAATTGACTCGGAGTAGGATAAATCTCGCTTTTAGCTGAAACTGGCATTCTTAAATCCTTTTTTATCAAGCCCATCAAGCTACGTCCATCCATAGTTTTCAAAGGTTCTATATCAAGCAGTTCAAGCAAGGTGGGCGCGATATCGGTAAGACTAACTTGATCCTCAATTACAAGAGGTACGTCAAATTTGCTATCCGGCAGAACCATGATTAGTGGTACTAGCAATGTCGGATCATACAAGTCTCTCGACCAGTATATTTTGTGCTCTCCCTGAGACTCACCATGATCAGCAGTCACGATTGTTACTAAATCCCCATTTGGTGCGTTTAGTTGTGCAGCCTCAACAAGCCGTCCTACCTGTTGATCCGCGTAAGCAATCTCAGCATCATAAAGCGCAACCATTTGTTTCATATTTCTTGGTGATGATACGATTTTGGCCTTGTCGGAAGCGTCTAAAAAGTACCAATTCTCTTCTGATGCCGGCCCTTTGTAATCCCTGGATGCTTCAGAGAGATACTCCCTAGGAGGGCGGTAGGGCAAGTGAGGATCGAAAAGATGTACCCAGACAAAGAAAGGGACTTTGTTATTGTGCTCAAGCCACGAAATGGCTGAATCTGTCGTTTTGGAACCTGTCCGATACCATACATGCGGAAAAATGTCAAAACCAAGTACCCTCAGTGCGCCTCGCATATAACTAAGTAATAACGTTCCACGGGCTTCTTCTGGGAGCCAGCGAATTCTACCGATATCATCGTCATAAACGTGGAAGCGCGATGGGAGACCGCACGCAGAATCAACGGTAGTCACAGCGCTTACAAATGAAGCGGTCACGTAACCTTTGGTGCTCAGTAGGTCAGCAAGAGTTGGGATAGATTGCGAAATGCGCTCCATGTTCTGCAAGACTCCGTGATTTTCGGGAAGCAGACCAGTTAGGATAGAAGTGTGAGAGGGACCGGTTGTCCTATGTGGAGTCACAACTTCACGGAAAAGAATTCCCTTTTTGGCTAAGCTATCTAAGTGTGGTGTACGTCCGTTTATGTATCCATATGCTCCAACATGATCGGCACGCAACGTGTCAACTGTTATTAGCAAGACACTAGGACGGTTGGTGTCTGCGGCAAAATTAGGACCGACAACTAGAACTTGAAAGCCAAGGAGCCAACATGTTATCACAACCACCACAATGCCCGTCACAAACCTCCATAAGTCCATGCAGCCCCGCGTGAGATTCCAGATAGGAAGAAAAGCAGTTGCACACGCAGCCCCCACTGCAATCCCGATGTTTATTCTATTTGGAGCCTCGAAAGTCGTTAGGATCAATGCAACGGCAACAACAAGACCCTGCAAAACGCACCACAGTCGTGGCCGCCATAGAAGAGGATATCTCAAAACTACACGTTTAAATACCATATGACAAAACCACCCTAGAGCGAACGCAGCTGCTAAAAACAAAAGGCTCTGTCTTTCTCTATATACCGCAAGAGCAATCAGCATGGCGAGGGGCAACGAGACTGCCACATCCTGCAACTTTCTGATGCGTAAAGACACTGCGGATAAAGCTCCGAGGGTTAGACCAAATAGGCCATATAGGATCACAATGGCTAAAATAGTGCGGCATGCTTCACCCTGGGGCAAACCGAAACCCAGACCGCCTATCACTAACCACTCAGCAAATCCAAAAACGACCGCCGCCGCAGTAGATGTCAAAAGTACAGATCTGACACTCAGACTCTTAAGAATCACTCAAATCGCTCACGATCATCCTTTCTCCCGTATCATAGAGTTGAAACCGGTTTGAATGGTCTCCATAAGCTCTATACTATCAAATTCCTGTTCTTCTGTCACCTATTACTTGGGAAATCCGGCATAAAGAAAAAATTCTATAATCAATACTAAAAATATAAGTGTAAATGTTAATGTGGACAAATTAATTAATTGTGATATAACGATTGATTTTCGGATCCATACATACCGAAAAACAAACACTACATTAACAAGTAAGCTCGAGACGAGCAAGAACAGCCCAGCCATGTCCAGCAAACTCATGATCGATTTTCTAAAGTGTTATATGAAGTAGCTTAAATTTAGTTTTAATAGATTCCACACAATCCCTGCAAGTTGTTGTACAGAGGTTATTTTAATGTCTTTTAATATTTTAAGGATGATTCTCGGCCGGACATAGAAATCACGATAAGCGAGGTGGGCGAGTGCCTGGAGTTCGTCGCTAGTCATGCCATCTGGAACAAAAGGCGGTATGGTTTTTCCCTTTGTATAGAAATGTTGCCACTGTAATTCCTTAATACTAATCTTGCCGAGCTGTTCCAGCATTTGAAAGTCCTTAGTCCCTGGAAGTGGAATGTACATCGTAAAATAAGCCCGATCCAGATCGAGAGATTTTGCGTATTGAATTGTTTCAATAATGTCATTTTTGGTTTCTCCAGGATATCCGATCATGAAATATCCTTTCAATTCAAAGTCATACTTACGAATGCGAACGATTGTATCTCTTACTAAGCTCAAATCCAGGGCTTTACTCATGCGCTTCAATGTCTCTTGGCTACCACTTTCAATTCCAATTGAGAATGAGTAGAATCCCGTTGCCTTAAGCTCTCCAAGTATCTCGTCGTCGAGCTTATCTAACCTTACCCCATTCGGCAAAGTGAAAAAGGCCTTCAAATTCTTCTGGCGGATGCCTCTGCAGAGATCGAATACATGGTCTTTGTTGAAAGTGAAGTTGTCATCTTCGATGTGGAATTCTTTTACACCATGAACTTTCATGAGATATTCCATCTCTTCAATAATGGATTCGGCACTTCTCTTTCTAATTTTCCTTCCGTGCATGAGACTTCCGGCACAATAATTGCAGGCATAAGGACATCCTCTTGTCGTGATTATTTGACCAACAGGATAAGCTTTGGCAAACCCGCCGTGAGGAGCAAAGCTAGCATATTCAGAGGGTTTCATTTGTTCCCAATCCGGAAAGTCAATAGAATCAAGATCCTCTATCCGCTCTAATGGATTTTCCTTTAACTCGTCGGCAGAATCTTTCCACACAAGATTTTGAATCAGACTTAAAGTAGCATCGTTAATATTTACATTCTTTAATGCTTTAATTAATTTCGGGAAAGCTACCTCTCCTTCCGAGCGAATGATGAAGTTAATCCTTGGAATCAATTCCATTAGCCTTCCCGAGAGTCCTGTAGCATGAGCGCCGCCCACAATCAAGGAAACATCGGGTCGATTCTCCAGATTACGTGCTAATTCAAGAAGCCAGAGATGATCATTTGAACAACAAGAGACACCAATGATATTGAAGTTTTGTTCTTCAATAATTCTCATAACTTCAGATACATCAAGATTGTCTTTGGAACCATGAATGATTTTGGATGAAATCCCTTGTTTCTTAAGGGCAGAAGACAAATATCCAAGACCAAGGGGCGGCAAAACGGAATGTTCACAAGGTGGTTTTATGAGTAATACATCCGTCATTTTATAATTCTCTATTAAGGTAAGTTTGAGAGGTTAGGACTGTTCACTATAAATAATATACTACAAATCAATACATTACATCTTATAAAACTGCAAATGCTTTTTCACACGGATTCAACTTGCTGATATTATGGCCGAACAGATATTATCCTGTTCATGAGGCTGAAGTTCATTGTAAAACGGCAATCTCAATAAACAATCACTGATTCTTTCTGTTACTGGAAAATCTCCTGTTCTATATCCCCACTTACGTCCCATAGGCGACAGATGAAGAGGGATATAATGGAAAACACTTAGAATCTCTTTAGAACGGAGATATTTGATCAACTCTTGCCTGTGTTCAAGTGACGGCATAATCAAATAAAACATATGATAGGATTGCTCACAATAAGGTGGCACTACGGGCAATCGACAATTATTCCGTTCAGCCCAATCACGAAGAGTATCTATATATCGTGTGAATATCATCTGTCTTTTATGAAGAATACTGTCTTTTGCCTCTAATTGAGCAAATAGGAAAGCTGCCAGAATGTCAGACATTACATAGCTGGATCCTAGATCTACCCAAGTGTACATATCCACTTGTCCCCGGAAAAATTGGGACCTGTTCGTGCCTTTCTCCCGAAGGATTTCGGCCCTTGAGCAAAAGTTCCCATCATTGACAATTAGAGCGCCACCTTCGCCGCAAATAAAATTCTTGGTCTCATGGAAGCTCAAAGTTGCCAACTTCCCAAATGTCCCAAGATTCTTATTTTTATATTTTCCAAATAGGCCGTGGGCATTGTCTTCTACAATGGGAATGTTATAACGTCTTGCGATTTCGCATATCATGTCCATTTCACAGCCCACACCGGCGTAATGTACAGGGACAATAGCCTTTGTTCGCGAGGAAATGAGTTGTTCTAAACAGGATTCATCCATATTAAGTGTATCTGGACGGATATCGACAAAAACTGGTTTGGCTCCGCGCATTACAAATGCATTGACAGTTGTAACGAAAGTAAAAGACGGTACAATGACTTCATCTCCCGGTTTGATATTTAGCAGTAATGCAGCAATTTCAAGAGCATGTGTGCAGGACGTAGTTAAAAGCACTTTCTGGACATTAAGGGATTGCTGTAGTAGCGACTCACACTTTCTTGCAAAAGGCCCATCACCCGAAATATATCCATTCTTTACAGCCTCGATCATGTAATCTATTTCGTTGCCAACAAAACAGGGCTTATTAAATGGAATTTTTATCTTTCCCACTATTCTATCTCCTTTATGAGATTATCATCGGATTATGAAAAGCTAATTCATATTGGAGAGACTTTAACTGTTTGGATCGCTTACAAAATATGCCATGGAGCCGTTAAAAAATCCGTCTATTGTATTTGAGAAGTCATGTACTATGACAAGAAATCCGGAAGTCATAGATTTGCATTCCCATCTCACATGTTTTCTTCTGAATGGTGGCCGTGCCAATGCAGGACCAATGTGGGCCGACAGAACATGAAACCCAAGTTAGAAAATATGTTCACCTTACAAACACCGCCTGCGAACCTTTTGACAGCGCCCCGCTGCGGAACCTCCTTATCGAGATTAAGTTGAAATGCAGCGGATCATCCGCGAGCAGGAACCGCCAAAACCATCCACGAGGTTGAGCACACTGGGAGAAATGCTATCCACAGTTGCCGAGCACCGTCGCGTGCAACCGGGCGAGCTTCGCAGGATGATCCGCATGGCAAGAATCAGCTTGCGTTTCATACCAAGCCTTTACTGCTGTTCTGTTATGAAGTGATGTCCGAGCAGTTACAGTTCTTTTGCTTAAGAATTCCGCCAATGTCCTTTAAGGACTTAATCTGTAACATTTCCTCGATCTCAAACCTGACATTAAATTCTTTCTCAACCGCCGTTATCAATGCAAGATGGCCCATCGAATCCCAGCCAATAATATTATCCGAAGTCCAGTCTTCTTCTATTTTTCCTTCTTTTAAATTAAAGGTCTGCCTGATCACATTTTCTAAACGTTTGTCAATTTTACGCACAATCTTCTTTTCTGTTTTCCGTGATGATAATCGCGTATTCCAGAGCATCTAACAAGCTTCTCTCACTCGCGATACCTTTGCCCGCTTTTCCAAAAGCCGTGCCGTGATCAACAGAAGTTCTTATTATGGGCAATCCTATGGTAATGTTTACTCCCCCTACAGAATCCCATTTTTTCCCGTCCCATTTAAATCCGACAAATTTCAGAGGGATATGTCCCTGATCATGATACATCACGACCGCGATATCATATGACCCGCCGTTTACTCTTGGAAAAATCGTGTCCGGTGCGATCGGCCCACCAACATCAATCCCTTCCGCCTTGGCTTTTTCTATGGCGGGGATAATTTTTTTTATTTCCTCATCTCCCATCAAGCCCCCCTCTCCCCAATTAGGATTCATCCCCGCCACCAATATCCTGGGAGACCCAATGCCTAACTGCCGGCAGGCCTCAAAAGCTATCTTAATGGTCTTATAAACACGTTCTTCCTTAATAAGATCGAGGGCGTTTCTTAAAGAAACGTGCGTTGTCACGTGAATAACCCTCAGATTTCCATGGGCGAGAAGCATGGCATAATCTTCAGTGTTCGTCAGCCCCGCCAACATCTCCGTATGCCCGCGATATTTCTTTCCGTACCCGCCAAGATCGAACGACTCTTTATTAATCGGAGCGGTTACTATCGCGTTAACACTTCGTTTTACAGCCAATTCTATCGCCTTTTCAACATACTCTCCTGCCGCTTTGCCACACTCTCGATCAACCACCCCGTAAGTCAGCCGTTCCATGTTCACGTTGCGCAAGTCAAGAACATCAATAACTCCAACTTTGAAATCAGCTTGTTTCACGTCATCAATAACATTGACGCCCAGGTCTACGCCCGCGATTCTGATACCGTCCTCCATGGCTTGTTTCTCTCCAACAACCAGAGGACGACATTTTGAATATATTTCCGGACAGGCAAAGACTTTGGATATTATTTCAGATCCAATACCCGCCGGATCTCCCATTGTAAAACAAATAACCGGTTTCATGCGTTTTTCTCCTTGAATATTTCTAACAGCTGAGAATGTATCTTACCATTTGATGCCACCACCTGTTTTGAATTTACGTTACAACTGTTTCCGTTAAATTCCGTGATTTGCCCACCGGCCTCCGTAACTATTACAGCACCCGCCGCTATATCAACTATTTTTGTACTGTTCCAGATTCTGCCGTCTATTACGCCCGATGCTATCAAGCACAAATCTTTGGTCGCAACACCAAATATCCTAGTTGTAAAGGCCTTCTCCGTCAGGGCCCTGTAATAATCGAAAGATTTTTCAGACAAATGAAACTGGTTGTCATAATGTACTACCGCTTTCGACAGGTCGGGGTTATCCGACACAAAAATCTGCTTCCCGTTACAAAAAGCGCCTTGCCCTTTGACCGTGTAATATAATTCATCTTCCATGGGAAAATAAATTACCCCTAACCGAAATATATCATCTTCCACCAACCCGATAGAAACTCCGCTGAAAGGAAGGCCGGCTATATAATTATGCGTCCCGTCAATCGGGTCTATTACCCATCCCTTCCCTTGTTTCTTCTCAAAAAACAATTTTTCTTCAGAAATTATCTCGCAAGACGAATCATGTTTCTCCAGCACCTCCATTATCGCCTGTTGAGATTGTATATCAATTTCAGACACCATTTCCCTTGGAGACTTGCGGATAACCCGGTACTTCATGCCAAAGTTCTTTTTTATAATGTCCCCGGCAACTTTGGCCGCGCGTATTGCGACGTCAAGCTCTTTATTGTCTTTTATCACGCCGTTTTCTCTCTGATTTGGCTCTCATTTCTCTTCTTAATAATTTTCCCGAATGAGTTTTGGGAATAGAACCGGTAATTTCAATTTCTTTAGGACACTTTAACGAGGGTAAATGCGCGCGGCAGTGCGCGTCAATATCACCCACATCGGCTGAAAAACCGTCCTTTAAGACAACGTAACTCTTTACTTCCTCCCCGAACATTTGGTCAGGAACACCGATGGTTACCGCTTCTTTTATCGCGGGATACGACAAAAGCACTTCATCAATCTCACCCGGGGCAATATTGGTTCCTCCCTTGATAATAAGGTCTTTTATCCGGTCAACATAATAAAAACGCCCATCCTCATCCATATACCCGAGGTCGCCTGTATGAAAATATCCGTTTCTCACGACTTCAGAATACAGGAGATCGTTTTCGAAATACCCCGTAAACACATTTGGCCCTTTTATTACAATCTCTCCCGTCTGATTGGCCTTAAGTTCCCTGTCGTCCTTATCAAAAATCTTAACTTCATTCACATCTAAAGGGAAACCAACACTTCCGGGAGCCCAGCCGTCTGCCAGCGGATAATCGACATGAGTTGGGCCCGTTTCCGATAAACCATAAAGGTTGCCGACTTTCAAACCGAATCTCTCTTCGAACTCTACCTGGACACTTTTCTGTAAAGGCGCTGAACCGCAACCAACGAATTTCATGGAAGAAACATCACAACCCATAACGTCTCTGTAAATGTTCAAGATAGAATACAGGACGGTAGGGACTGTTTCCATGTAAGTAACATGAAAATCCTGGATCAACTGCCATAACCTGTTTCGTATGTACCAGAATGATTCCGCTAAGACCATTTCGCCTCCAACATACATGCACGGCAAAAAAGAGTAATTTGTCGAGGCGGTGTGGCCTAACGGCAAAAACACAAGGTGCACTTCGTTTTCCGGGCTGAATTTGAATCCCCGGCAAAGGGAGGATATGTTGCTGACCATGTTCCTGTGAGAAAACAAAACGCCCTTGGGATTGCCCGTGGTGCCGGACGAATAGTACAAACACGCCGGTTCATTCTCGTCGATTTCGATCTTTTCTTTCAACTTTCCGCTGACTTGTTCCAGGCTTTTTTCGAAAAGCCTCTCTTCTCCTACAGGAACTTCCAGGATCTTCTCCTCTTCGCAAAACTCTTCAGATCTTCTGGAATCTATTAAAACAACCGCCGGCTTAACATACCGGACATTTTTCATCACCTCTTCCTTGTGAGATGCAAAGGGCATTGGATTGAAAATCGCCCCGATCCTTGTTACCGCGAAATAGAAGAAACAGAATTCAGGCGAGTTCTGAATAACGGCTGTGACTCTGTCGCCCGGTTTTACACCCGAGGACAGTAAATAATTAGAGGTCCTCTCAACAATCAAATTGAATTCCCGGAATGAATAGTTCCTGCCCGAACGTAGATCGCGCACAAAAATCCTGTCCGGATTCGCCTCACTCTGATAATAAAGAACATTAGAAAAAGTGCGGCATTCCGTTACCTGCTTAAAGGAAATCGCTTCGTTGCTGTTCATAATCCTGTATCTATGTTAGACATCCGCAGCCCTAGCACTAAGTAGATCCTGTAACAGCCGGTCTACGAGCAGCATGCCTCATAGAGGCGCTACTACGGTAGGTTAACGTCTCTCTATGAATGGCTTAATTTACCATAATCCTTTTTTGAAATCTACGCTTCAGCCGTGTTGCCCTGGACGAAATGATAGGTAGCAACCGAATTCTTGATGGAAAAGCCTAACTGTGAGAAAAGATTAACAAAGGCCAGATTATTACTGCTTATATCCGTAGTCGCAGTGTCGTAGACCCTTTCTTTGCATTCTGAAAGTACTGCCTGATACATTAGGGACCACCACC
>SDBS01006116.1_pt1 | contig 11720 bp, 13 predicted proteins | sample 2277091 | NCBI WGS metagenome assembly SDBS01 (sample SAMN10404972, study PRJNA504765) | marine sediment metagenome | isolation source: marine sediment core GS10_PC15, 163 cmbsf | place: Arctic Ocean: Southern Knipovich Ridge | collected 2010 | reverse complement strand
CCTCTGCGTCACCCCTGGTAGGCTCCAGCTTGATGGTAAACTCTTGACGAGTCTCATTGATCCCCATATCACAGGGCAAAGTACAATAGAGGTCAGCCAGCACTTTGTCTATCCCCAGGCTATACAGCTCCTCCCAGCCACCCTTAGAGCCGTCACCGTACTTGCTGCTGGGCAACAGGGTCAGCAGGTTCATTATGCTCAGGTATCCCGTGCCACCGATTACCTTCAACGGGGTTACACTGATTAAGTAATCACTGGATAGGACAACATTGGGCACCCAGAAAGTCGGCACTGCCAATTGCTTGGGTAGTGGATTATCCACCTCAACCCAGATACAATCCTTAACATCCAGCGCCAGCACCCTGGGGAAATCGTAGCCCAGAGCCTGGTATATCGGATATACCGGCTCACCGGTCGGTGTGCCATCAAGCAACAGGATATCGGCATCACTTATCTGCCTGATGCCCTTTATTATCACCGATAGCATTTCCCGGCTGGTAGATAGCGGGTAGGATAGCGGACAGCAGGCGTTCGGTTTAATCAGCACTCGCCGTGCCCTGGATACTACGGCAGGCGCTTTAAAGTAGAACCCGGCAGCGTCAAATCTCAAACCTTACTCCTCATTACATATTCCTTCAGACAACCCTGTTTACCAGCTTCCTGGCTATCTTCAAATCGTCTTTGTTATTGATGTTGAAAAAGCTCAGGTGCTCCGGGTCGAAGTTATCTATTTCACCGGTTTCCACATACCTTACCCTTACCCGACCTAGCAACCGGTCAATTTTAAGGCTATCTTCACCAAGCAGCTTGTGTATAACTCCAAGGCAGTTCTTTGAGTAAACGGCGTGCAGTGGTTCAACCATTTCCCCCAGCCGTGGGATAGTCACATCAAAGCCAGCCGAAATCTTCAACATATAACCGAGCAAATGCCGGTTTAAAAGTGGCATATCACAGGCAACGACAAGGTTGTACATAGAATCTGAGTTGAGCAGCCCGGTATAGATACCGACCAGCGGACCTTTACCGGGGCAAGCATCGGTTACTATTTTCAGCTTCGGGTAGCCAGTTACCGGCGGGGGCTGCTGTCCCTCGTCAATAACGATAATGATTTCGCCATTCAGAAAACCAAGCCTGGATACTACCCGCTGTAATAGATTTTGACCATCAAGTTCTACTAACGCCTTATAGCGCCCAAGGCGCAAGCCCTTGCCACCGGCAAGAACAATACTACTCGCACCCAAGCCCGGCTACATCCATACTAGATTCATTCCCCTTTATATTATTTTACCATTGCAGTCAAGCCCTGTAAATATAATTGGGGCTCAAAACCGATTTGTGAGCCAGCTATGCGAATGCTATAATCTCTGCCATGAAGGTCTCGGAGCTGGGGGAGTTCGGGCTCATTGAGCTCCTGTCTAAAGTAATCCGTGAAGCCTACGATAGTAAGGCTATCCCCCGACAAAAACTGCTGCTCGGTATCGGTGATGATGCCGCCGCCTGGTACACCGATAGCCCGTTAGTGCTGGCTACCGTTGATAGCCTTATCCAGGGGGTTCACTTCAGCTTGGATACAACCAGCTGGTACGAGCTTGGCTGGAAATCAGTGGCAGTTAGCCTGAGTGATATCGCCGCCATGGGCGGCATTCCCGAATATACACTGATCTCGCTTGCTCTGCCCGGGCATACCGAGGTTGTAGATGTTACCAGCCTGTATACAGGGATGGTGGAGCTGGGGCAGCAGTTTGATATAGCCATAGTCGGTGGCGATACCAGCAGCGCACCACTGGTTGCCATCAGTACAACTGTATTTGGTAGCACTTCAGGACAGACTAGAAATATAATCACCCGCTCGGCAGCCAGAGCCGGTGACAAGATAGCGGTTACCGGTTATCTCGGTGGGGCTGCCGCTGGTCTGGAAATGCTTACCAGTCGGATGGAGTTTAATAATAAAGATAGCGCTTCTCTGAGGCAGCTCTTCCTCCATCCCCATCCCAGGGTAAGCGAAGGCCAGATACTGTTACAGCAGGGAGTAAAGGCGGCTATAGACATCAGCGACGGGCTGATTTCAGACCTGAGCCAGATATGCCGCTCAAGCAAGGTTGGTGCCCGCATAGAGGTTGAACTGGTGCCGATTCACCCGGCGGCCAAGAATAATTTCGGGGATAAGGCGCTTGAAATGGCTCTGGGCGGCGGCGAGGACTACGAGCTGCTGTTTACCGCTGGCAGTGAAATCATTAACCGGGTAGTAAAGGCAGCCCCCTGCCCGGTAACGGTCATCGGTGATATCATAGCCGATGCGACCTGTGGAGTAACACTGGTTGATAAACATGGTAAGCCCTTTAAGCCGGTCAGAACAGGCTGGCAGCACTTTATGTATAAAAATGGAATGCTTTAAACTGGTTAGCCACAACCCGTCTGAGACCCATCGCCTGGGAGCCAGCATCGGCAAGCTGGCTATGCCCGGTGACGTCTTCCTGCTGGTGGGCAAACTGGGCGCCGGCAAGACCTGTCTCACCCAGGGGATTGCCCGCGGATTGGGGATAAAAGAGTATATACCCAGCCCCTCCTTTGTCCTGATTCGTGAGTTCCACGGCCGGCTGCCGCTGTACCACATTGATTTATACAGGCTTGACCACCTGGAAGAGATTGCCGAACTGGGGCTGGACGACTATCTCTACAGCCAGGGTGTCTGTGTCATAGAATGGGCGGAAAAGGGCTTAAGCCTGATGCCAGCAGAACACCTGCTGATTAAGATAGGCTATCTTGATGATAGCCAGCGTAGTTTTCAATTCGAGCCATGCGGCCAGCGCCACCTGACAATAGTAGATAAACTGAAGGGAACAAGAATCTAATGTACCTGGCAATAGACACCTCAACCGATAATGCCAGCTTGGCTATCGTTCAGGAAGGCCAGGTGCTGGCTGAACTCAGCTGGCACTGCCGTCAGAACCACTCCGTTGAGCTTATGCCCCGCCTGAGCCAGCTACTACAAAACAGCGGGTTAAATCTGAAATGCCTGAGCGGTATCATTGTCGCCAGGGGTCCGGGCAGTTTTAACGGGCTGCGCGTCGGTGTCAGCACAGCAAAGGGTCTGGCTTTCAGTCTTAAAGTGCCGCTGGTCGGCATCAATACCTTGGAAGCGGCTGCCTATCAGTATGCCGAATGTGGGCTGCCGGTGTGCCCGATATTCAACGCCGGCAGGGGCGAGATTGCCGCCGCTATCTACCACAAAAAGGGTAATCGGTGGCGCCAGGTTGTTGCCCAGCATATAACCATGGTGGATAGCCTGTGCTCACAGATAACCGGCAAGACCATCTTCTGCGGCGAACCGACAGCGGCTGTCATCGAACGGCTCAAGGAGCAACTGGGGCCGAAAGCCATAATACCATCCCCGGTTTCAAGGCTTCGGCGAGCCGCCTTCCTTGCTGAACTGGGTATAAAACGACTTGAATCCGACGATTGCGACCCGCCAGCTAGTCTGCAGCCAATATACCTGAGACGACCAGCAATTACCAAGCCGAAACACAGTCCACCAATAGTTAAAGCCGAGTAATAAGAAAGGAACAAAATGGAAAGGTCACTGGTTCTTATAAAGCCCGATGCCATGCAGCGAGGCTTAGCCGGCAGCATCATCAGCCGCCTGGAGAAGCTGGGGCTGAAACTGATAGCCCTTAAGACGGCCAATATGGATAAGCCGTTAGCCCAACAACACTATGCCATTCACACAGATAAACCCTTCTTTGGCAGCCTGGTAGCCTATATCAGCTCAGCCCCGATAGCAGCCGCCGTCTTTGAGGGAGATGAAGCCGTTGAGATGATTAGAAAGGCGATGGGGGCAACCGACCCAGCCAAAGCCGAGGCGGGGACTATCAGAGGAGACCTGGGACTGGATATTGAGCACAATTCCATCCATGGCTCCGATTCAACGGAGACCGCCACCAAAGAAATCCGGCTGTTCTTTACCGAGGACGAAATATTTCCAGCATAGTAAGTCTATTGAATCCTGACCACCGGGCTTGCCTGGCTCCACAGTTCATCCAGCTGGTAGTAGTGGCGCTCGGTGGGGGCGAATATATGGACGATAACATCACCGTAATCCAGAAGCAACCAACCCGAACCGACCGTGCCCTCACGGTGGCGGGGTAACATGGCTTCCTTCTTCAGTGAACGCACAATTTCATCGTAAATGGCATTAATCTGCCGGTCGGATTGCCCACTACACATAACAAAGTAATCAGTAAAGCTAACAATACCTCGCACATCCAGCAGCACGATATCCGCCGCCTGCTTGTCACTGGCAATCTCAACCACCCTGCGCGCCGCCTCTATCGCTTCCAGGTTTTAAACCTCCATACCGGCATAGCCAGTAATTATTATAGCATAACCACTAGATAGCAAGCATGCTATACTGTAACCAATATGGCAGGCTTGCTCTTTGGCACCGCCGGTATCCCCCTCAGCACCTGGCCGCAGACGACTATGGACGGCATCAAGCGCGTCGCTGAGCTGGGGCTGGACTGTATGGAGCTGGAGTTCGTCCAGAAGGTATATCTTGACGAAGAGGAAGCCAGCCTGGTAGCCGAGGCAGCCGGCAACACCGGCATCAGGCTATCCGCCCATGCCCCCTACTTCCTTAATTTCAACGCCCACGAGCCGAGGAAGCTGAGAGCCAGCCAGGCGATTCTGCTAAAAACCGCCCGCATCGCCTCAATTTGCGATGCCCAGAGCGTGGTTTTTCACGCCGGCTTCTACCTCGGCGACCCGCCGGCAAAGGCCTATCAGACGGTGAAAAAATACCTGGCGGAGGTGGTTGCCAGGCTTGAAGAGGAGGATATTCGACTGTGGCTCAGGCCTGAGGTCAGCGGTAAAGGCAGCCAGTTTGGCAGTCTGGAAGAAATACTGGGGCTGTGCAGCGAACTGGAGGGAACAGCTCCGTGTATTGACTTTGCTCACTGGCACGCCCGCACCGGGGGTTTTAATTCATACCTGGAATTCACCTCGGTTCTGGAACAGGTAACGGGTATGCTGGGTGGCAATGCCCTTGAAAACATGCACCTGCATATTTCCGGTATTGAATATGGTGCCAAGGGAGAGAGGCGGCACCTGCAACTGCAGAAATCAGACCTGCAGTATATTGAACTGCTAAGGGCGTTAAAGGACTACAAAGTCGGCGGAATGGTTATCTGCGAAAGCCCCAACCAGGAAGAGGATGCCCTGCAACTCAAGGAAAGCTATAACAGCCTGCCCCCAAGCGGCTAGCCCAAAAGTTATATATTAAGCGGTAGCTATTCTCTTCATATTCATACCTGTTTCTGGTATAATTAATATACAGGCAAAGATAAGAGCCAAGACTTTATTGAGGTAGTAATGAGAATCAACTGGAAACGCAGCATTATTTTTTACCTGATTATCATTGTTGCGGCAGTAGTTCTGTTCACCGTGATTCTGCCATCGGGGCAGGCACCGACCGAAATACCGCTCAGCCAGGCTATAGCTATGTCGCAAAGTGGCGAGATTGCCAGCATCGTGGTTGAAAGCGACAATATAAAGATTACGGCTACCGACGGCACTGAATTCGTAACCTTCAAGGAGGCATATACCAGCATATACGACATTGAAGGGTTTAACCTTGAAGGTGTAGAGGTTGATATAAAGGGTGCCGGCGGTATTGACTGGGGAGCAATATTTATCAACATCCTGCCGCTGATATTTCTAGGCGGCTTACTATTCTTCCTTTTCAGTCAGGCGCGGGGTGCCAACAGCCAGGCAATGAGCTTTGGCCGCTCCAAAGCCCGCATGTTTTCAGCCAATACGCCGACGGTAACCTTCGGTGATGTTGCCGGCGTTGAAGAAGCCAAGCAGGAGTTACAGGAGGTGGTGGAGTTTCTCCGCTCGCGCGAGAAGTTCCAGGCACTGGGTGCACGTATCCCCAAAGGTATGCTGCTGATAGGACCACCGGGCACCGGCAAGACACTGATGGCCCGGGCGATAGCCGGTGAGGCCGGCGTGCCCTTCTTCTCTATCAGTGGCAGTGAATTCGTGGAGATGTTTGTTGGTGTCGGCGCGTCAAGGGTGCGTGACCTTTTTAACCAGGCTAAACGAAATGCTCCCTGTATCATCTTTATCGATGAGATTGACGCCGTCGGCCGTCACCGTGGTGCCGGGGTGGGTGGTGGCCACGATGAGAGAGAGCAAACCCTGAACCAGATTCTGGTAGAGATGGACGGTTTTGACACCAACACCAGCGTCATTGTCCTGGCAGCCACCAACCGACCGGATATACTTGATGTTGCCCTGCTGCGTCCCGGCCGTTTTGACCGGCGGATAATCCTTGACCTGCCGGATATCACCGGCCGAACTGCAATCCTCAAGATACATGCCAAGGGTAAGCCGCTAGCCGAGTCGGTTAATCTGGAATCACTGGCTAAACAGACGGTTGGTTTCAGTGGTGCCGACCTCGCCAACCTGGTCAATGAAGCCGCTATCCTGGCTGGCAGACGTAACAAAAAGACCATCGGTACAGAGGAGCTTGAAGAGTCTATAGAAAGGACTATAGCCGGACCGGAAAGAAAGAGCCGCAAAATAAGCGCCAAAGAAAAGGAAATTACCGCCTACCATGAAGCCGGGCATGCCCTGGTAGCCAGAATGCTGCCCAACGCCGACCCGGTACACAAGATTTCCATAGTAGCCCGCGGTATGAGCCTGGGACATACGCGACAACTGCCTACCGAGGACCGCCACCTGATGACACGCCCCCAGTTTAAGGACGAACTGGCTACCCTGATGGGAGGCCGGGCAGCTGAGGTATTAATCTTTAACGATATGTCCACCGGTGCCGCCCACGACATCAAGATGGCTACCGAGCTGGCTCACAAAATGGTAACGGAATACGGAATGAGTGACAAACTGGGAGCCCGCACCTTCGGCAACAAGCGGGAGATGGTCTTCCTCGGCCGTGAAATATCCGAGCAACGCGACTACGGGGAAAAGGCAGCCAACCTGATTGATGAAGAGTTGAATAATATTATCCATCAGGCTTACCAAACTGCCAAGAAAATCCTTGTTGAGAACAAACCCAGATTGCTATTTATCGCCGAAAAACTGGTTGCCCTGGAGACGCTTGAGGGCAAAGTGCTTGAGGAAGTATTTCAGGGGCTGGGTCCGAAGACCGAGCCGGAAGCGGCTATAAAATCCAAACCGGCTAAAACCAAAGCCGCTGCATCCAGGAAGGGTAGTAAGGCTAAAAACAAGGTAGAATCACCCCATGGTTAAGATAACCACCCGCCCCCTGTCACCCGAATCTGTAGTTAACCAGGTTAAGACCAGCGGTAGTGGTTGTGTTGTTACCTATGTCGGCTTGATTCGTGACAATTCCCATGGCAAACCGGTTTTTTCCGTAGAATATAGCGACCCCGACGGAACAGCAGAGGCAATACTGCAGCAGATAGTCACCGGAGCCAACAAAAAATGGCGGCTAAACGAAATGGCTATATACCACCGCATTGGTGAATTAAAAGTGGGGGATATCAACCTGATAGTCGCCATAGCCACCGCCCATCGCGGAGAGGGCTTCGCCGCCTGCCAGTATGCTATTGACCAGTTCAAGAAAAAGCTGCCCACCCGAAAAAAAGAGAGCTACCTTGACGGCACCTGTTTTGACGGCGATTAAACCGGGGCTGCTACTTCCTTCTTTGAACCACATAATCTGCCAGGGTAAGTAATGCCCGGCGGCTGGGGTCATCCGGCAACAGGTTGATATTGTGGCAAGCCCTGGTGCTGTACTCGGAGGCAACGTGATAGCACTCATCGATAATACCCGAACTGCGGGCCAGTTCCATTGCCTCTATTATATTCTCTTGTCTATTACTCTCATTGCTGAAGATTCTCTTTACCGGGTTATTGGCAGGATAACGCTCCAGAAGTATAAGTGACGGTAGTGTGATAGTACCCTGAGCTAAATCTGAAGCCACCGGCTTGCCCATCTCCACCTCGGTGCTGACGAAATCCAGGATATCATCTACTATCTGAAAGGCAATACCCAGATTATAACCGTACTCTTTCAACCCCTGGATAGCCTCTTCTGGAGCCTGGCTTAAAACAGCCCCCGACTCGGTAGCCATGGCGAACAGGGAGGCTGTCTTACCGGCGATACGCTCAATATAATCGTCATAGGTCTGTTCCAGGTTGAAAGCGCTAAAACCCTGCCTCAACTCAGCCCGGGAAATAGTGCCCAGGGTCTGGGCAAACAGCCTGACTACACGTAGATTGCCGGTAGCGGCGGCGAATTCTCCAGCGCGGGCAAACAGATAGTCGCCCAGAATCACCGCCCTATCAATACCCCAGATTTTGTTGATTGTTGGCCGGCCGCGGCGAACGCTGGCTTTATCAATAGCATCGTCATGAACCAGGGTGGCAATGTGCAAAAGCTCGCTGGCGGTAGCCATTGGTAGCAGGCTCTTCAAGCTATATTTATAGAATTTGCCGGATAGCAGGGTAAGCGTCGGGCGGATTACCTTCCCGCCAACCAAAACCTGGCTCAACATCTTATGCAGTTCAGGAAAGGTATCCCGCTGACTATCAACCAGTAATTTGAATTGCTCCTCAACTCTGGACAGGTCTTGCTGCACCAGCTTATAAATCATATCCAATTGCAACTTCTCTTCCTTTCCAACCAGATTAAGCAAGGCGCCTATTGCCCCAGGCGGGCGGTCTCCTCGGCGACAAGCCCTTCATCCAGCTTGATGAACAAAGGCTCAGGGGGCACCAGTTTCTGCCCCGGCGGCGGCGCCTCCAGTTTCCAGCCGCACTTTTCTATGCTATCGCTAAAGCCCAGAAGCCGGTTCAGCTTCTGGGAGCTGAATGGCAGGAAGGGGTAGAGCACCGTTTTAAGACAGGAAATCGTAACCAGAGCCACATACAGAGCGGTAGCCGCCGCCTGTCTGTCCTGCTTGATTACCTTCCACGGGGACTTCTCCTCCAGATAGCGATTGGCTTCCTGAGCCAGGGACATAGCCGTCTTTATCGCCTCCTTGAAACGACAGCAGTAGAGAAGCCCATCCATTGATTTGAGTGTTGCCTCGGCTTTAGCAATCAACTCCTGGCTGCGGCTGTCAAGCTCTGCCGGGGTAGGCACCAAGCCATCAAAATGGCGGTGAACAAAGGTAAGCACCCGCTGCACCAGGTTGCCGTAGGTAGCCACCAGTTCATCATTGTTACGGCGCACAAACTCACGCCACGAAAAATCGGTATCGCCGCTATCAGGCATATTAGCCGATAGCAGGTAACGCAGCGGGTCAGGGTCATAGCGAGACAGATAATCAGGTAGCCACACCGCCCAGTTGCGGCTGCTGGATAGCTTCCTGCCCTCAATGGTCAGGAACTCGTTAGACGGTACATCATAGGGCAGGTTGAGTCCACCATAGCCCATAAGCATTGCCGGCCAGATTATGGTATGAAAGAGTATGTTGTCCTTGCCGATGAAGTAATAGCTTTTCGCCTCACCCTGCCAGAAATGACGCCACCGCTCACCATCCCTGGTAGACTTCGCCCACTCCTTGGATGCCGATAGGTAACCGATAACCGCCTCAAACCAGACGTAGAGGCGCTTATTGCTATAACCATCCAGCGGCAGCGGCACCCCCCAGTCTATATCACGGGTGATAGCCCGGTCTTTTAGCCCGTTCCCAAGGTAGTTCAGGGTAAAATTATACACATTGGGCCGCCAGTGCCGCTGCTGCCTTACCCAGGACAACAGCTCATTCTCAAAAGCGCTGAGTTTGAAGAAAAAATGCTCCGAGTCTTTAAACTCGGGAGTGGCGCCGCACACACCACAGCGGGGCTCAACAAGCTCAACCGGGTTCAGTGGTCGGCCGCACTGGTCGCACTGGTCACCCCGGGCGCCGCCGTAATCACAATGAGGGCAGTTGCCTTCAACATAGCGGTCAGGCAAAAATCTCTGGCATCTGGGGCAGAAGGGCTGCGATACTACAGCCTTGTAGATGTAACCCCTGTCAAGCAGGGTAAGAAAGATATCCTGTGCCACCTCGGCATGGTTGGCGGTGCCGGTGGTAGTGAATAAATCAAAGGTAATGCCGAATTGCTGCCACGATTCAAGGAACTGCCGGTGATACTTGTCGCTTATCTCCGCCGGTGTCTTGCCCTCCTGCTCCGCCCGGATAGTTATCGGCGTGCCGTGCTGGTCTGAACCGGAAACCATCAGCACTTCATTACCTTTGGTACGGTGGTAACGGGCAAAGATATCTGGCGGCAGATAGGCACCGGCAATCTGGCCTATATGCAGCGGGCTGTTGGCATAGGGCCAGGCGACACCGATAAAAATCTTCTCACTCATAGTAATCTATTCCTGGCTGGTACCGGGTTCCTCGCTTATTTTCGATTCCGGGAAAAAGGTCAACACCATTTCGCCCTTCATTTCCTTATAATGAGCATAACCCTTTTCCAGGGCACACCGGATGCAATAGTGAACTATATTTCCCTTCTCTACCTCCACTCCATCTTGTTCATCAATTGCCAGGTAACGCTCGGGGTATGGTATCGTATGCTGGCAGATATCGCACCTGGTCTCTCCCATAGATATACAACCACGACGCATGGCAAACTCCTTTCCAAAGCCTATGATAGCTTGAGCCAGGCTTGATAAAGCTCTTTTTTGGACAGACCCGTCTCCCGAGCCACCCTGGCTACTGCTCCCTTAGTTTTTACCCCTGATGCCTGCAGGGCTTCCAGTCGCTGCATAATCTCCCCGGTTAGCTGCGGCTTTTCCCTGTCTTTGTTGCCCATAATGACCAGGGTGAATTCACCCCTGGGCGCAACAAAGTATTGCTGTGCCTGGCTTACCGTACCCCGGAAGACCTCTTCATGCAGCTTGGTAAGCTGGCGGCAAACGGCTATCTTCCTATCACCAAGAACAAGCAGTATAGCAGCCAGTGCTGCCTGCAACCGGTGGGGCGTCTCCAGAGCCACAATGGTACCGGCTTCATCGGCAACCGATTTTAAAAGCCGCTGCCGCTCTCCGGTCTTCCGCGGTAGAAAACCGATGTATATAAACCTGTCTGTTGGCAGACCCGAGATAGACAGCGCCGCTATGACTGCCGAAGCTCCCGGGATGGCTATCACCGGTATACCCTGCTGGCTGGCGGTAACTACCAGCTCATAACCCGGGTCGGAAATACCGGGTGTACCGGCTTCGGAAACAAGAGCCACATCACCCTCTTCAAGCTGCCCCATAATATAGCCTAGCTTGCTCCTCTTATTATACTCATAGTAGCTGGTAACCGGGGTCTGGATATCATAAGCATCGAGCAGCCGCTTTGTCTTACGCGTATCTTCGGCAGCGATTAGCCTTACCTCACGCAGCGTTCTGATAGCACGCAGAGAAATATCCTCCAGGTTGCCGATAGGAGTCGCCACAATATAAAGGGTAGGCATCGCCCTTAATCTTCCCCAGTCAGGTTATTATAACCTACATTCCAGATACTCGTCCACATATATAACACAGCCAGAGCAACAGCAAAGCCCGGTTACAAATCTCCTTGACTTGAATCTACTGCTTCTGATATAGTTTTTGTTTAAGAGGAGGCAGGATGAGCACACCCAGATTCCGACAGTTGCGTCGTGCCTATGGATTTGACGAGGTAGCTATAGTCCCCGGAGATATAACCATCAATCCAGACCAGACTAACATTGACTTTAATATAGGC
>SDBS01006115.1_pt1 | contig 11721 bp, 15 predicted proteins | sample 2277091 | NCBI WGS metagenome assembly SDBS01 (sample SAMN10404972, study PRJNA504765) | marine sediment metagenome | isolation source: marine sediment core GS10_PC15, 163 cmbsf | place: Arctic Ocean: Southern Knipovich Ridge | collected 2010 | reverse complement strand
TGATCACCTTAGCCTGGATCTGCTCATTTACGAACCTTTGTCCTAATCTGCGTGCAATTGATCTACTTTCCAAACTACGAGGCGCGGTCGTTCGATATTGAACACTTTTAGTTAAGTATGTTGAGTCCTGCAAGCTAAATGAGTTAAATGTTGGATTGGCCATATTTAAGTAGCTAGTCCTTGGTTAGCAAGTTCGTTTTCTCGACCGAGTGCGCCTTTGACAGCTTCAATAATCCGTTCAAGCATTTCAGTAGAATTAACATCCCCCTCTATATTAATAGTAACACCGCCACCACCTTGACCACGGCCACCAGCAAGTGGATTTACATCAGTTCCAGTCTTAGGTATCACTCGCTCTCCACCATGAGCGATTATTGGTATGGGTTGATTAAAGGCTCCAGGTACGACTCCTCCGTGTTGAAATCCTAACGCACCGCCAACTTTTCCAATAGCTTCACTGGATGCTGATACTAAAGATTTTAAGGCACCAATTAAAGACTCTACAGCCCCTTTGACGGTATCGAAAAATCCCTTGACTGCATCAGCCCAACTAGACACCTTCGATCTAACCGCACTTAAGACCGTATTAAATACTGCCTTAATTAAATTCAAATTGGCAGTAATTGTTCGCTTTATGCCAACAATATTTGTAAGAACTTTATCAGATATCCTGAACAACACATCATCAGTAATCCTTTTTATAAGATTCCAGTCAGAACGCCACCTTGCCTTAATTAAACTAAGATTGGCAGTAATTCTTTTCCTTATGCCGGCAATGGTTGTAAGAACTCTATCAGATATCCTGAACCACACATCATCCGCAAAAGCTTTCAATTCTTGCCAGTGAGTAATCAGGAAAATGCCGATAGCTATCAAAAGACCGATTGCTAAAATAATTCCACCGATAGTTAAAATAAACGGTAAGAACGCCAAATTAAGCGCTCCAGCGGCAACAGTTAATAGCGTAATAATCGGCAACAGTAGTAAAATTGCAGTGCCAATTACTCCCAAAACTGCACCAATAAGAAATAGTGTTTTAACAAGTTTTGGATTTTCTCTAGCCCATACTGTAAATCTTTCAACAAGCGGTTCAATAACTTTAACGAGATCAATTGCTACTGGTAACAATACATCTCCCAACGCAACTTTTAATTGTTGTACAGCATCGCTTAGTTTTTCTTGTTGACCTAAAAATGTTTGAGATTGAACTTTCATCAAATCAAAGAAAAGTCCCCCCTCAGAAGTCATTGTTTTAAATGCCTGCTCTACATCAGCAAACCCAATCTCTCCAGCAGTCACCATTTCCTTAACTGCTCCAGTAGTAGTATCAAATTGATCTGCTAAGGTTGCTAGTAAAGGTACACCAGCCACGGTGAAGTCACGAAGTTCTCTCCCCGTTAACTGACCAGCGGCCCTCACTTGGCCAAAGTTTAAAATAAGCCTTTCCATTGGTACAGCAAGTCCAGCGGAGACATCGCCTAACATTCTAAGTTCAGGAATCACGTTTTCAACCGTAGTACCCATTGCGATTAATTGTTTAGTTCCCTTAACAACTTCTTCAAATCCAAATGGGGTTTCTTTTGCAAAAGCTATTAAATTCTTGAAAAGTTTGTCTGCTTTTTCGGATTCTCCGATCATCGACCTCAAGGCCAATTCATATTGCTCAAACTTGCCAGCCTCTTGAAGCACAATTTTTCCAGCAAAGGCAACAGCAGTCCCAATAGCAACCCCCGCTATACCTACATTCCTAGCGAGTTTCTTGAAGTCAACGGCAGTCTTGCCGACGGTCTTGTTTATCCCTTCAAGTGTCTTGGAAGCCTTATCTACAGCCTCGATGATGATGCGTAACTTTTTGTCAGCCAATTTATCTCCTTACTTTTGATCTTACCCTATTTGCCTGACTCTCAAGTCTTCTTTGATCACCCTCTTTAACCTTGGATTTAACTTGCAAATACATCGTAAAAAGCTCAACGTGCCTTGCGGGTTGTTGCATCAACGTCCAGTAGTCAGTACCCATTGCTTCACAAAGTTGTACATCTATAAAATCAGCGGGGATCTTCGTAGACTTACCCTTGAAGGCTAGGTATAGACTAACTAAGTATTTTTTTTTAGGTCGGCATCCACATTTGAATTCTTAGCCACTTCTCCGACCATACTAGCTAAGATATTAAGATCACTTAGAGGCAACAGGTCAAGACTTTTTTCTGTTATCGGCAGTTTCTTGCCTTCTTCGTCTGTAAAGTCCCAACTAGCAATTAATTTAAGGACAAAATCAAGCCCTTTGTCAAAAGAGACCTCTTTCGTGTCAGTACTAACGGTCTCACCCTTCATTAACTGACGATAATCTCCAGTTAGAAATTCCTTATAAACCCGTGCAGTTCCCCCAGATTCAGGTAATTTAACTTCAGTAGTTTCCCTTGACTGTTTTAATACAGGCATAAGTTATACAAGTAAGTTAGGGTGCTTTGTAGCAATTTCTTCTGCTTTGGCAACAGCTTCCTCTTTTGATGCCGCCGCTATTGATCCAGCGATTTCTTTGAATCTATACTCACCCGACATTGGGCCTTCTCCTAGATAAGTTAACCCTGCCTTGGGTTCAAGGATAGATTTAACCTTTTTAACCTTTTTTACCTTTATTGGTTTTTTTAACCTTACTATCAATTCAGCTTTAGTGCCACTAACCTTAAGACCAGCGTGTTTAGCGTGATCCCTAAGCTCATCTCTTGTCATGCCCTCTGGGCCGACAAATTCTGGTGTTTTATGTTTAGGCATAATGCCCTCCTAATTATTTTAATAAAGACTGGTTTTTAAGTTTCTGACAGTTATGTCGAGATATCCTGGATTTTCACCTTGACCTTGCACTACCCTGAATGTTTGAGTAAGGGCAAACACTCCACCTAAATCGGTAGCTGGTGCTGAATCCTCAATAAACATTCTATGTATGGTAAACCTGATCCTCTCAGTGTTACCTCCGCCGACGTTAGCTCCGACTAGATCGACCACCATCGCTCTTTTAGAGTTTTCTCTGTAAGCGTCTAACTCTACATCATTCTCGAAGAATAGCGTGAATTCCCCAGTGACTTCCGCTTCACCCACAGTGAATGTGTCCGGCGTTGAGCTTCCTGATCGATATTGAGCCTCTACATTATTAGTAATACTCAGCTTAAAGTTTTCGACCTTAGTTGCAGATTGAGCGATTGCATCGTTGAAGTCATTGCCAAACTTGACTGTCATATTATCCCAAGCAAGCAATGTGCCTGAACTAGTAGTTAGCGATGGAGCTGTAACTTTGCTTGGGAAGTTACTAAGAAACGCCGCCGTAAATGTTCCAATTTCCTCATTGGTTATCTCAAGCTCAAGCGTGTCAATACATGCAAAGGCATGTTGTTTAACACTTGGCGTCGCTCCTCTATAATTCCACAGCGTTGCAGACTTAGGGGTGTTACCTGAAGCGGTCACAAAGAATGCGTGGTCGTGAACTGCTGGAGTTCCCCCGACTACAGTTTTAACTTCATTGCCAAGGGCAACTTTTAAAATATACCCGATATCAATTGAATCAAGATATCCAGCTACATCACCTTCGCCCCACTTTTTACCATCTCGTGAATCATGATCTTTTATCCTCGAAGCCCTACTTGATATATCCGTTAATTTCTCATGTTTATCCATGAGAGTGTTTTCTGTAAATGGGATAAATGTTGAAGGTGAAGCCTCTGGAGTACCAGCGGTACTCTCTACAGCAACCCCCACATATCCTTGCCTACCTATCTCGAGTGCCATAGATTTCTCCTTATGTTGTATCTATTTCTTTAACCGCTTTGATTGTGACCTCAAGCGTTCTTGATAATTTTTCCCTAGGTTCATACCCGGTAGTCCAAGAGGTTGGCCTTTGCCATAAAACTGTGCCTGAAAGTGTAGTGTCTGCATGGAACGCTGTTAATAACTCATCAAGAACTGCTAGTGATATATTTTCAGCCTTTTCAGCGCCGAACCCACTTTGCTCTCTTTCTTGATAGACTCGCACCGCAAAGTTCATTGTTTGAATATTGCGACCGCGACCACTTCCTACACTATCCCCGAAATCTGATTCGCCGTCAAGTGGTGTAACAGTAGCAAAAGGATGACCGGTGTTTTTACCAGTTTCATAGTCAAATGACCCCTGGAGAGTCCCTAGCTCATCAACCTTTGCCTTAATAGAATTTCGTATTGTTAGTACGTTGCTGTCATTCATATTATTTCAATTATCTTACTTCCCGCATTATCTAATAACTTTTCAATTCCCCGGATGCTTTTTTTAAACCCTGGAAAGAAAAATGGTTGAGCAGGGCTTCCCTTCCTAGCTATTGACCTAGCTACTACAAAAGCTAAACGGGAGTCACCCAGCTTAATGGCCGCCCATTTCTCCAGTGCAGAGGAGGGTGGCTGTTTTTTAGATGTACGCCCAAATTCTTTAACAAAGCCGTATTTCTCAGCTCCAGGGCCGACAAACACTTCTGTCCTTAATCCTCTAGGCTTATTGGTAATGCTTCTCTTGAGGGTACTTTGAAATACAGGCGCTTTTCTCGTGATATTCTGTTTAGTTAGCTCACCAGATTTCCTAATAGCTTCCGTTAAAATCGGCTTCATCCGACCAATGGCTCTATCAAAACCATCTTGCAATTCCTTAACGCCTTCAACTCTTATAGTTATCATTCGATTATTTCAACACAAGTAATTTCAAAGTGGGGTAATGGTGGGAAGTTCCAATTACCAACAGCTTTAACATCAAGCTCTTTGTTAATCGAAACTCCATCTATAAAAATACCACTCACCGTAAGTCGATCACCATCTTTTATACCGGAGTGAGTGGTATAAACGGTGTAGGTTTTACCAAATACTCCCCCGGTTAAAGCAACTGTCTCAGCGTTAGCCGGTTGGATATTAATCGCAATACTCTGCAAACCAGCCTGGGAGCCATAATCTTCCTTATTACTATCAGCTTGGGTCGCTGATTCCCTTTTAATAGTTGCGTGTTTGTCAAAGTACATTTACCATCCCGTCTGTCTTTTGTATAAAGTTAGTATCGCCTCAGCGTCTAAAACCTTATCAGACTTATATGTTTCTTTTCTAGTTTGATTGGCGTATTTGATAGTTACTGCCCCCTGCCTTATTTCAGCGGCTCCAGCGGTGTTAAGCCCCCTTGCCACCTCGTCTTGAGCCATCAGAATGATTGCATCAACTATATCCTGAGGCCGATCAAACATATCGTAGCCCGCTACGTAACTAGTTCTTGTAAAGAACGTAGTTTGTCTCAAAGCCTCCAGGCTGATAATGCTGATTGAATCGAATGTAACCACATCACCGTTCACAAAAATAAGATGGCCCCTGTCAGGAATGTTAAACCTGTCAGCCCCACTGCCATCTTGCAGATTAACCGTAGCGGTGAATGTCCCCTTAACTATAGTAAGCGCGCTTATAGACTGAACTGGGATTTTCTTGGGAGCGATAATAATGTCTCTGTTTTGATCAATTTGACCCTCAGTCTCCTCATTGGTGATAGTTTCCTTGGGTAGCGTATAGCCCAAAAACTTCTCCGCTTTTGCAGTGGCTCTAGTCAATACTCCTGAAAGGGTGACGGGGTTGTATTTAGAGAGGTCAAGACCAACTGAGGCGGTTTGGAATTCTGCTACTGAAACAAAGTTTGTAGTCATAGTTACCTCAGCCTTGCCCCCAGGACAGGATAGGGGGCAAGATCAAGTAACTAAACTAATGCTAGTCCAGTGAATTTGAATTGGAAAGGTTCCGCGATCACTCGCAGAGCCAAAGCCTCGATGATAAACGCTATCGTCGAGTAATTGCTTGATGGAATATCAACCCGGCTCAGAGGGATTAGCTCATCCAGATCAATATGCACCAAACCGCTTGGATCACGTTCGGTCAGAACGAACCCTTGATCGGCCGTGTAGCGACTTGTCACCAAGTCCATGAGTGTACCATCAACGGCGTTAACCATTTTAGCTACCCTCAAACCACCGATTGCATTACCTTGATTGTCTACTACGATACGTTGGATTGAACCCGTGCCTTGCAACTCATCGCTGAGTGCTTTCATATTGCGAGCATTCGCAACAATCATACCTGGGGTTCCGCCCTCTTTGTAAATCGTGTTGGCAATGTCAGTGTTGACACCGCTAACAGTCAGCAAAGATCGAGTACCGGAGTTCGTAGTGATTTGCCTACCAAGACCGTCGAACTCAAGTGAGTTCACGTTCTTGTCACCACCGATAATCAGCTCTTCCTCGCCGATCATCACCTCGGTAATTTTGTGACGTAATCGTTGCTCGAAGTGGTTGCCACCTACTCTGTTGCGCGAAGCGGCAATAGCAAGCCCACCAACCTCAAGTTTTCGACCTAATAATTTATACGCCTCGGCTTCCACAGTGAAATTCTGTGCAGTTTCGTTAGGCGCACCGGCATCAGCAAAAGCGATGCTGGTATTTGTACCAAGACCCGCAGACCCACCCGATGTAGAGTGGAGCTTGGAAGTTAATCTTTCCCACGCAGTAGCCTGACCGCTACCTTGTACTCTAGGAATCCTATTCCTTAGAGGAGTGTTCTTGGGTACGGTGAGTTTTACCTCCTCGTCCAAGTTCTCAGGAGAAAAGATCGACCTTGTTTCAGGATCAAAAGTGTTGGTGGAAACCGTTTCAGCGGCTTTCATGAACTCACCAAGTGAGCCAAAACCATTTGCCCGTAAGGCTTTTTCCATTACTACGGTGTCGAGTTGTATTTGTTTTAACATAAATACCTCAACTAATTAATAATTAAGCTCTTTCCAACGCTAATTTTTCATCCCGAAGCTTGTAGGCTTCTTCTTGCAAACCTTGCGAGACATACTCGCCTGGTTTCTCTTTAGCCATGACGATCAACTCGTCTAGCCTCTTTTGGATTTTGGCGATCTTTCCTTGAGCTTTAGGATCGATCTCCTTGTCATCATCGTGAAACCCTTTCTCGACCATGACTGATTTGGTCTTAGTTCGAGCGCGTTGAGCCTCCAACTTTGTAACCCTACTGGCCAACTTCTCTACAATAGAAGTCATTTTTTCCAGACCCTTTTCGAGGGTAACGACCTTACTAATTTTTTTAACCTTCGGTTTCTTATCAAGTGATTCCTCGACCTTTTCGAGTCTTGCAAGGAGTTTATCCTTTTTCACTTTTTTACCCTTTTTTACTAAATCACTCTCAACCTTGGGTGGGGCTGGAGTTGGGGTTACTGTAGCTTTAGGGGCTACTTTCTTTTTGTTTGCTACTTTCTTGGTAGCTTTTTTGGCTTTTTTAGCCATACGTACCTCCTCAAGTACAGATTTTACTCTTTTAGCTTCCTCTAGATCTCCTAGAGTATGCTTTTGATTAATAACTCTTAAATGATCTCTCTGCCACTTAGGTAGTAGTGATATTTTATTAAACTTTGTATTGATAGCAATGTCAAACTTCTTTCGATCTTCTCCACCCAATACTCTTAAAGCAAGTTGCTTAAGGGCTTTAATTGCACGAGTAACGAGAACAACACTTTTACCTTCGTTTGAACGAAGAAATCTTATAAATGCCAACTCCGAAGCCATATGTAGAAGCGTCTGAGTATTACTTATTTCTACATCCTCAATTCCAAACTCATCACTAGCTTTCTTTAAAGTTGCTAACTCGTTCTTTATATCCGCCGCTTTAAACACCGTGATCACCGCTTCTTGGTTAGCTGGTCTATCGACTAAACTAATTTCTAAGAGATCCAGATCTTTAATTACATTGCCCACCATATTCTTTACTTTCCCGCCGATTGAAAATCCCCTAAACACACCTTCCTTTACTTTCTCCCAGGCGTCAGCGTCAACAATCTTGGCCCCTATATATAGTCCTTTCTTTTTATCGACATTAGTTTCCTTAGTAACACCTACAGCATTAGGTTGGTGCATTTCACGAATGGTGGGGAATTTCAAATATTCAGGCAATGCTCTTTTAATCGCCCCAACCGACACCTTTTCTCCTTGGCTATCAAGGGATGGGGTAGATGCAAAACCATAAACCATCTTTTTATCTGGGTCTGTTTTTGTAATTGGAATGAAGCGGGTAAATCTTTTCATAAAAATAGGCAGAACTCTAATAGTTCCGCCATTTCATTAATAATTGACCTTTTGTCCACGCTACCACGCTAGAAATTACTTGTCAACATGCTTCTTTTTGGAAGTAGGGGTAATTATTTTCCTTAAAATCATTAACGCCTCTTGGACTTTCCCCTGATCTACTCGCTTAAGCGGTATCTGTGCCGTCAAATCATCAAGAAGTTTCAGTGCTTCTCCTGGTTTCATAAGCTCACCTCCGTTCCTATATTATACAATTTTTCATTAGTAGCTTCTGCGGGGAATTTACTATTAGCAATCGTAACTGCCGCACTATTATCTGCCGCCTCGAAGAACTCAACCCTATTGTAAGTAATTCTATTTATGGTTTCAGTATACTGAATGCGATATAGGTTCATAATTCTAACCAATTATCTCCGTGCTTCATGAAGATTAGATGTTGTTTAGTTGTAGCTAGATAAGCAAAGTTAGGAGCTGTGTGTACCCCAAAGTGAATATCCATAATCTCAACCGCCTTATTAGCTCCTGTGGTTATTTCCAAAACTAACCCCTCTCCATTATCCCCAGCTATATCTTGGTTTAAATTAGCTCTCTTATAGGCAAAAGACTCCCCATTAGCTAAATTTTGCTCGGTAGAATAATCAGTATTCATATTAGCTAGCACTGTCCCCCCTGGCACAAACCCTGTTGCTGCATAAGTCCAACCAGTCCCACTGTGATGAAACAGTCTTAGGTTAAACCCTGTATCGTTAGCACCCGCTAAGCCTACACACTCCAGTACGTTCACAGTAAATGCTTGATTTCCAAAGTCCTCGTATTTAGAACACCCGTAGTTAAAATCTAAATTAAAGTTTACAGGCGACCCACTAACAGTAGCAAATTGAATAGTAACTTGTCCTATAAACTTCTCAGAGGTTTCAACATAATCATTCAAAGATAACGTAGTAATATCTGCTACAAGGTCAACGGTTTGAGAAGTCAATCTATTACCATCATCGTCTATTGTTGTCCCTGTGACTGTTAGTTTAACTACTCCCGTATCTACAACCCCAGCTCCTCCAGCTACAATTCCTATATGGCAAGCTGAAGGCGAATTAGCTGCACTGTGAGTAACGCTAGTAGGAGAAGTTTCATTTAAACCAGCATTTGTTGATGTCCAGTTATAATATCCTCCCGAATAGAATGTACCTGAAGAACCAGCAGGGGATGAGAAACTAAATGACTTTGATTCTACCTGGTGTTTTAAGAAAATATTACCTATCCCGTGACGAATACGCACTGTCCGAGCATCGTTAGCAGGAAGCAAGAAAAGTATCTCACCCGACTGAGTGCTGTTGATTGTATCTAGGTCGTCATTGGTAGCATCTGCCTCAGTATCAACTCTAATATGCCCCTCGGTTATCGTGATGGCTCCGCTTGAAATAGTGGCCTCAACCGCAGATTTCATAGCAATCTGATCGAAATTAGATATTTTGTTTTCCTGCATATCAAGGTTGCCACCAAGTAATAAATTCCCTCCACCAGGATTTATTTCAAGATCGTTTACACTTGTAACCATCTGCCACCGATCTGATCCACCAGCACCACCATCGAAGGCTAAAAGAAAATCATCATCATCAAAAAATAAAGAAAGTTGAGGATTGCTAGTAAATGCTCCCCCGAGAATTTCTAAAATTATTGGCCTATTCGTTCCCGCTTCAGCAGTACTGATTGAAACTCCTATATTTGTTCCAGAATCCCCAGCCCAGAAATAAGTACCAGAAGTATCTTCTATAAAAAGATTTGGGGTAGCTGCTCTGCCATTGCCTAAAATCCTAACTTGTTCTGCATCATTCGCTGTAGTAATTACAATTCTATCTTCACCCCCAGAAGTGATTGATAGGGCATCAGCTAAGTTGTCGGGAAGATCAATTGTATTTGCCCCCGTAGCACCGTTAAAGATAATGTCTTTTAAGGTTAGTGGCCCAGTCATAGTATCACCAGTCACATTGACATAACGACCATCTAAGAAATTCAACGAAAGAGTCTTATCAAAAGGTAAAATCTTTATTTTATAGTGATCCATTATTGTCCAGCTTTGGTCACTGGCTCCGTTAGTCTACTTTTAACTATTGGGTTAGCGTTGCCGTCGTATTGATAATCAGTAGTCACTTTCAGATCGTTGCTCCACCTAATTAGTCTTGATGGCACTTGGATTCCGCTTACAGTAATGTAGGTATATTCCTCTCTCAACCAAAAGGTGTCATTAAATCTACTCTCAGGCGCTCCACCACCACCACCTATAGCAACCATAAACTCCTTGTTTATTATTTTTACCGGCAGTACATCTCTTTTATCGCCATTAGGAGTAAGTATTTTCTCTGTAGGCAAGTTGCTAACCTCGAGTTTCCCAGGCGGTTTTAAATCAAATATTTTTTGCTCTATTCTATTCAGCGCTTTTGCTAGTTTGTAATATTCCACAATACTTACAGTTCCCGCCACCCTTTGAAGTTTAGGAAATACAATCTTGTTTTCTTTATGTATTACCTCAGTCGTCTTGACTTCAATTGGGGTAGGTGGAGTAGGCTTTACGTTCACAACTGGTGCTTCAACGTTAACGATCGGTGCCTTTGGCTTAGGGAGTTTAGCTATAGCACTCTCAAAAGAAACCTTGATATCATCAGTTAGTTTCGCAAGCAACGGCATTACTGACAATCTAGCCTTCGCCTTTTCTACAAGAGTCGGTTTTACTGGCCCGTCCATACGATCTGCTCCTCTCTCACCTCGAAGCCTTCTATTACCTCTTCCAAGAAACATCTACAACTTACGTGAGCCGGAGGCCGAGGCCCAGTGAATACAATATTATCATCACGAGTGCCAACAAAGTTAGATCCAATCCCAACCACCTCATTGTGAAGCGGATCACAAATAGGGCAAACCCGCTCATCAAGCACCGTTACCCATCTAATCCTAGTAACCCCATTCCTTTTAAACGTCTCAAACTCCACGAGATTAACCGCGTTAGCTAACTCATTGAAAGCTATCACTCCGGCTCTGTTAGCACTGATCTTAATAAACTTCTCCGCTAGTAACTCGCTGATCTCAAAGTTAGTTAGTTGCATTTCGCGACCCTCAGAGATAACTGAGATAATCTGTTTCTTGGTTGTTTCGTCATACAACTTAGATGCCGCGAGTCCCCGCCTCTCAAGAGCATCTATGATCTCATCATTCCTTAGATCAAAGGCTTTATCTGAGTTCAATCTAATGAGGGCCGCTTCTCCCCCTCGATTACCAGACCAGACTAAAAAACTAAAGAAAACGCTTTTTTTAACCACATTTATAAACGGCTTGAATATTTTACCCAAGAAACTTAATGCCTCAGGGTTAACGTCTGCCTTGGATAGTATCAGGAGAATCTCGTCAACAGTCTTCTGACTGACCTTAGCCTGTTTTCTAATTGCCCGAGCAACTTCCGCTTCAAATTGAGCAAATCGTTTTGAACTCTCAGCCTCATCTAACGTAGGGTTATTTTGTAGCTGGAACTGGATCTTTTTGATCCTTCGCAAGTTTTTTGAGATCATCGCTGATTCCTTGTAATGTTTTTAAAGCCTTCATAGAGTTGTTGAAG
>SDBS01006114.1_pt1 | contig 11723 bp, 11 predicted proteins | sample 2277091 | NCBI WGS metagenome assembly SDBS01 (sample SAMN10404972, study PRJNA504765) | marine sediment metagenome | isolation source: marine sediment core GS10_PC15, 163 cmbsf | place: Arctic Ocean: Southern Knipovich Ridge | collected 2010 | reverse complement strand
GGAACTTTGACTTCTGCCTGTTTCGCACGATAGTCGAGTAATTTTTGATACGCTTCGTCGGGGTTGGTTTTTAATAGCGTCTCTCGAAATAGCTCCCCCCTATCTTTAATCCGCTGTTTATTGTGACTGACCAGCAGGCCGAGAAAAACAGGGTCGGTGTGCATTATGTTCATTCTCCGACACGGCACCACTTTCAGACCGGCCAGAATTGCAGCCACACACCTCCGATGCCCAGAGAGGATATAACCATCTTTTGACACAACCAATGGTTCAAGAATCCCGCCTTGCTCATACCCATTCTCAGCAATATCATTGGCCAGGTCAATAATTGCCGGATCATCGGGGTCAACCGGTTTGTAAACCTTGCGGTTCACTATACTTGGCTTTAAATCGCGGGGGTTAATGTCACTGACTTTTAAACTTGTTTCAAAGTTGGAGTTTTCCTCAACAATTTTCTGCTCTTTTTTTGCCATAATTTAGCTCCCTGTTTGATATTTGCTTTGCCGCCTGGTCCGCGGTACCGATTTAATTTTGCGAATGAATACTTGACGTGCCGGGAAATTCCGGTATGATGGTGGAAAATGATAGTTCTGTTTAGCCGATCTGAGCCCGCCAGCCGCATCGGCTAATTTTTTTGGTTTGGTCCGTCTCATTTTTTCACCTCCTCCTTTTGCAAAGCCATGAATTTGTCAAGTGATGGGCAATTTTCCCTAACCCAAAATTTCAGTAAATCGTATCGCCACAAACGCCGTCCATTCAGCTTGATCGATGGTGGAGTCCTCCCTGTACTGATCCATGTTGCCCATGTCCTGGCGCTGACGCTGCATAAGGCGGCAGCCTGTTTCGCAGACAACAATAAAGGATCGAGTTGGATGATTTCTACGGAAGATTTAATCATCGCAGCAGCCCTCCGCTGCAAGGTCAAGTAAGGCTTGCTTAACTGCTTCAATATTGAAAAGAAGCCTGCTTTTGCTGATTTTCAAACATGGGATTTTTCCAGCAAGAGCTTTTTCCCTTAACCATTTGACAGGGACACCTACTCTGCTGGCAGTCGCTGACACATTTTGCAATTCGTGATTTGTCTTCATGCCCCTATTGTCGGACAACTTAGAAAATCATTGTAGGGAGTGTGTTGGTAATGTTATTGGTAAATTGTCGGTAAGGTTGCTGGTAGCTTAGTTACGGAAAATACTGATTCATGTATTCTCGCCCACTATTGGTTATAACATACCCTTTGGTTTTTCCTTCGGGACGTCGAATAAAACCATGCTTTTCAAGAACATGGGCGTTATTATAATTGGTCTTAGTACTTCTTTTGGAATACTTTGTAATAAAATTGCTTTCGGGGAAAATATCGTTGAACCAATTTAATAACTCTATTTGATCTTCAGTGAGGGTTACTGCTTCCCGCTTTTGGTTTGTTTCGGGTTGCTGTTCTCTTTCAAGAGCATATTGAATGCTATTAAGTTTTTCGAGAATTTCTGATATTTCACCGACAAACCATGGTTTATTCAGGTCTTTGTAATACTTCCTGAAATACTCAAAATCGCTTGCTAACAGCGTGCCCTTAATCCAAGGATATGCTTGAAAAGTATCTTGAAGGAAGTAGCGGCATTTTTCAATTTCAATCAGCAGGTTCGTTATTTCGGTATGTTGTCGATCTACATCTTTCGCGTAGGCTGGGTCTTTTCTCCGGTAAATTTTCTCTGCTTCTCGAAGCTCTGCATCTCCTATACGTTCGCGTTGTTCATCAATAGCAGAGGAATTTCTGTGCAGCAAAGGCCTACTACTAAACCCTAAACACTGCTTGCTTCGATTAAGCATACGTTCTTGAATATTTCTGCACGCTTCGTGGTAGGCTTCATTCCGTAACGCCGTATCCTTCATTTCAATGGGGTCATTCAAGAGATTGCATACTTTCTGAAACAGCTTCTTGAGCTTTTTAATCTCATTGATTTTTTTTAAGATTGTTTTTTGCTTGCTCATTCTTTACACAAAAAAAGCCAGGCAGGTGTGGTCGGGCTTTTGCCGGCCCTGCGTGGATTACTTCTACGTAACACCTCTCTGGCTTACTGGTTTTTTTCGGCAAAATCTGACTATCGCAAGGTTGTCATATTAGCCTGTGTTTGTCAAGTATAGGTAGGCTGTTTTTATGGCTACACTAAAACAGGCCCGACCGAACGGACTCGCAAAAAACGGTTTCCGCATAATATAGTAACGCGTACGCGCGCGGGAAACTTCGGCTTTCCTTTCCACCTCGACGTACCTTTTCGCTCTTTTGAGAGAGTTGGCCTTCATACTGGCTCAATGGTTGTTCTTATGGCTCATTCTTGACGATGCTCTCCCGCGACTCAACGCCCATCCCCGCAATTCCTCGAAGCCAACCCAACCGAAGACAACTTACCCGATCCGATAGCTTCCCTACACCAATATTCTCACACCAAAGACCGTTCGGCAATTCTACGAGCGTAAAGTGGCTGTGAGAGCTATCCTGTGAGATTCTGTGATGCTCTATAAGCTGGTTTAACAGCGTTTCCTTCTCAACATCCACACATCGAGGGCAAGAAATAAGCGGGCTATTTTTGCGGTCTTGGAAATTGAATATCAACCGTCATTACCTATTCTGTACTTGAGCTTCTCAGAATCGATGTCAGGGGCCTTGCTGTGGATGTTAAGGGGTTGTGCGGCTGCGTTGTTTGCGTAAGCCTGACAATAACGGTTAAGGTTGATGGCTCGGCGCTTCGGTGAGCACAAATTTATGGCCTTGCAAAAAGGAATGATTACAATATGATAAAGACAGATGGCAGGTGGTCGCTTAAAGGGACTATCTGATCAATACAACTGTAATCAACGGAATGAATTAATGTCCAGCGAGCCCAGTATACATGATGAGTTTTATTTCCAGTGGCATATAACCGAGAGATGTAATATGTCATGTGCCCATTGTTACCAGGAAGACAAGCCAACTGATGAATTACCCTTAGATGATCTTTTAAAGATAGTTGACCAGATAGAACAGGCTGTTGTGAAGTGGGAGAAGATGGGGACTATAGCTCTCACTGGCGGAGAGCCATTTATACGACGCAGTGAGTTGTACTCACTTATGACGCGAATAGATGATTCTGATTTTATTTCTTACTATGATATCTTAACCAATGGTTCGTTTATATCCGACAAAGAGGCAGGTCACTTATCAACATGTAAGAAACTCCGTCGCGTCCAGCTTTCGTTGGAGGGTGCAACAGCTGAATCCAATGATGTAGTTCGCGGTATTGGCAGTTTTGATGCAACAATAAGTGCGATCCGGCATTTGCGAGAGCATCTGATTGATGTTTCCGTGATGACTACAGTGACGCGTCGTAACAAGGATGAGCTGTCAGCTATTGTAGACTTGCTCAGTAAGAAAAATGTCCAGGCAATGGCAATAGAACGATTCATACCTGAGGGACGGGGTTCAGGCATATCGGATCAGGTCCTAACCGCTTTAGAATTGCGGGATGTTTTTGAGAAGATGTATCATATTGCTATGAGTAAACCGCCGGTAAGAATCCTTTTATATAGACCATTATTTGCAATAATAGCACCTGAGGACCATACTGTTGGGGCTCTTTGTTCGGTCGGCAATAACTCTTTATCCATAATGCCGGATGGGAGCGTGTTTCCATGTAGACGATTGCCCATCCCTATTGGAAACATTTTGGCTGACGGCTTATTCAAGATTTGGTATGATTCAGAGTTGCTTTGGAAAATACGTGATCCGAAGAATTTGGAAGGCAAATGCGCCGATTGTGAGTTATTGTCTCAATGCAGAGGATGTCGGGCAGTAGCCTATTTTGCCACTGGCAACTGTATGGCAGAGGACCCACAATGTTGGAAATAGAAACGAAAAGGTTTCGATTGGCAGAGAATATAATGCTCAGAGCAGCATCGGGCACCGGATTATATTATGCCTTTAACCTTGAAAATGGCGATCATTTTGATTTAAATGAAACTTCCTATTGGCTGTTGGAGCAAATAGGACAGGGAATATTATTTAAAGACTTGTTAGAGCGCTTTATTGTTGAATTTGAGCTTAACCGTGAGGCTGCAATGGCTGATCTCATTGAGGTGCTGGATTTTGCTGTTGCGAACTCGATTCTACAGGAGATATCAGAATGAAAAAAGTACGTCGTTACGAGAAGCCGATAATTAAGAGGGTAAAGAAAATGAGTTTTCCCACTGATATCATCAAGGCTTCCGGTAAAGGTGTGGTTTGCAGACAATGTTCCGGCTGCCATGGTTGTCGGTAATGTAAATGATAAATGTTGTAAGCTGCTGAATCTCGACAGTATTACAACTTTTTGATACGCGGTGGGAATGTTTCTATGTCGAAGAAAGACGAAATAACAACCTTCGAAAAGCTGGAACGTCTTAATGCTCAAATCGACATATGGATAGATGACGAGAACTACAAAGAGATAGAAAAGAAGTGCAAACCAGAAAACGATCTATTGGGTACGGTCAAGGCAGTTTTTCAAGGTGCCGCCAAGTCGCCAAATCGCGATTTTTCTAAGCTCCTGAAAAAAAGAGACACTTATTTGGAAGAGACGCTACTGCAGCAGGATAAAGAGTGGCAGGCATTACTCTGGGCCAAGTACCTGCGTGCACAAATCCAAAAACAAGGCACTGATGATTTTGCAGAACTTTTAGATAATGTTACCTTTTTTCTTCAAAGGCGGCTGCCGGAAAACAACAGTTTCTTTCAACATCTATACTACCAAGAGATCGCGGCCTGTGCACATCCGGGCGAGGAATCGTTGGGAGCCGCTAAAAGAGCATACAACTTGGTGCCTAAAAGGGAGACTATCCTTTGGGAGCAGTCTTTTCGACGTAAATTGTACCTGCTTTGGGCAAGACTTAATATGGGAATTGGCTATCGTCATTCGAAGCAGTCGGAAAAGGCAGAACACGAGTTCAACCAGATTATCAAAGAGTTTAGTTCTGAGGCGATAGCGGAAAGCAAACATTATGGACTCTGGAAGGACCTCATTCTCTACCCCGCGATTCTCAATAAGGCCGAGCTCCAAGAAGTACTGCAGTTCTCGTACCACACGTTGGAAACGTTAAGTACGTTGAATGGTCTGACATCCCAGGGCGCCAAGTGGCAACGCAAGCTGATCAAGGAAGCGCTGGCATATCGAGACATGGGGAGACTGGACGAAGCAGAGCAGGCGTTCGCCAAGCTGTTGGGGCGAACCAGTCTTCCAAAAAGCGTAAAAAAAGCATTTGCAGCGTACGATCAATGGCGAAAGAGGAAGACACAGCCAGGAAGAAATGTTGCGACGCAGTGCTTACAAGCACTCATAGACTACTACATTGCAAAATTGGAGACAGACGAGGAGTACACGACGGAAGCCAAAGATTTTGCGCAAGTGCTTTGCGTCGACTTTGAGCAATATCGTAAGGAACTAAGGCTGGACAAAGCACCAAAAGAGATGGCAGCATTCTATACACAGCTCGCTAGATACCTAAAATGGCTCGCTTACAACAACAATGCGGCCAAAAAGACGTTCGAAAGGTTGTATACAAAATACGAGGGTAAACTCAAGGATCCGTCACTAGAGTTTTTCGAAGAATACCAGTACAATATATTCTCTTCCTCGATGGAGAAGTGCTACGAGAAGCTCAATGGGTGGCAACGCAGTAACGCAGGAATGCAGTACAAGGACGACGAGTTGTTATTCCTTGAGAAGCTTAATCAGTTTGAAAAAAAACGCAACTGGTTATATGCATTCAAACGATTCGAAAGGGAACTCAGGGCAAACTGCATTATAAAGAATGGTTGGGCCGATTGCAATAAGAATAAGGGGGGAATGCCGTGCTTTACCGACGACAGTAAGGCCGATAAAGCTTTTTGTGGTCTTTTGAATTGCTCCCAAGAGTGTAAAGGGCTTCAGAATACGAAGTTGCTAGATTATGACTATGATACAATTATAAACCGAGAGAACAAGCGGTTTCGCGATCGGTTGGAGTATCGAAGCAAACACGCTAGACCATCTGAAATCGTGGAATCGTATCATTTCCTTGGTCTTCAAAGATGGAACTCCCACACACCGACATTTACGCTTTCGCCCGGGGGTGGTTATTTTCTCTATAGACAGGATAAGGACTTAAACGTAGATGTTGGAATCGCCATTGACCCTGGTTTCGATTTCATAGATAACCTGTTTCACATGGGTTTTACCCTCAAGGACATAGATTTTGTCTTGATAACCCATGCGCATCTTGATCACATGCGTGATCTGGAGCCTATCATTTCGTCGCTATTTGAATTGAAAAAGCAGAAGCACCAATCAGCCAAGAACAAGCTTCACGTAATTATGACACGGGCGGTCTACCAACGAGTTGAACATGTGATCACAAACCACATTCTGAGGGAATTTCTGGCTGACACTTACATCGTTGATGTCAACGGAAGACTGGATGCAAATAGAGATCTAGTCACGTTTAAGTTTAGGAAACTAAAAGGACATTTTGTTTCCATACTGGACGACAACAAGGTAGCCGACTTACACATCTCAGCTAAGCGGGCGTATCACAACGATTATTCCGATTGCTCAGATGCGTTCGGATATGTGGTGGATTTCATAGAAGGCGACGCAAAAAAACCTGTATTCTCTTTTGGGTATACGGGCGACACTAAATACCAGGAGAAGATTGCTGAACAATATGCCAAGTGCCACGCTGTATGTGTCCACCTAGGTAGCGTCATAGATGGCTCAAAGAAAATGTCTGAATACCAGGGGTCTGAATGTGAAAAGCTGATTGCAAAGAAAGGCCATCCATATCTCTTTGGCTTACTAAGGTTTATTAAGGATCTAGATGAAGCTGGATGGGAGAACGAAAACCGAATTCTACTGCTGTCGGAGTTTGGAGAGGAGTTGAAGGATAGGATTAGAATAGACCTAGCCAGTCGCCTGGATGTTCTGCTGGAAAACAGCGGGTTTCGCTGCCTTCCTGTTGATATCGGATTGAATCTGATGCTTGCCCAAAAAGAAGCGAACAAGGAAAACGAAATAGCAAAAATGAAACCGGTCAACAAAGTGTGGTGTTTTGGATGTGAAGGCTTCGTTGAAAAAGAGGGGATAAAATTGAGGCATTTTGGGTATGGCCGCGATGAGGCCCTTTTCTATTTCTGTGACACTTGCTTGAAGGGCAAGCCAGACAATGCGATCCAGGATATCATGCAACGGATATGTGAGTCAGGAATCAGTTTAGAAAAAAAGAAAGACAAATAAGGGTTGGTGGAATGAAAGCACTGATAGTCGAAAAATTTGCGAAAACCGTGGTGGGGCATCCCTGTACAAAGAATGAATAAGATAGATAAAAAAGTAGATTCACTGGATCCAGCATGCCTTTGGCTGGGACAATTTGTAAAACAGGGCATAAAGCATCCCTTGGAAAACAGCCGGATTGCACGTTCCCTATGCTGTCTGCTCACAAGTGGGGTGTCGCCTCAGAGTCCACAGATTCTCGGGGCCATTGAGCATATATTGAAACTACAGCACGAAGACGGGGGTTGGACTTCAACTGAAGAGACAGTATGGTCATTAGCAGCATTAAGAGTTATTATGCCAGAGGCTATCTCTGAATGGGAGGCTGGTTGTCAATGGTTGAGATCGATAAAGCTCACCTCAAATGCTTGGGGGCAGACAGAAAGAGACATTCACAGGATTCCAACCACGGCATTGGTTTGTGAGCTTGTTCCAGAATTAACTGATAAACGTGCAATTGAATGGATATCACAAGAGTGGGAAAAAGATTTGCAAGAAGTTGTTCAACTTTCATATAAAGCTGGGTTCTTTCTCTTGGCCGCTGGAAATAAAAAAGAATGGGTTGATTCTGATCTAGTAGAAAAAACAATTGAATATCTATCTAAAGATCAGAACGATGATGGAGGATTTGCTCCATGGAAAAATCATCCCATTGGAAGTGATCCCTGGTCCACCGGTGTTGTATTATGGGGACTTTCGAAATGGGGTGATAGAGTGGATAAGCAGATTTTCAAAAAAGCCCTTATGTGGTTGAGGAAATCACAACTTCCATGCGGGGTCTGGCCGTATCATTATCTTGATGACGGCACGTCAATGGCTGTTCTGGGAATTGTCGGTGCTCAGATAGTGCTCGAGGGAACCATCTGAATATGTGCACATTAGTCGCTACTTTAAATGAGAATTCTCAAGGGATTCTCCAAAATATGGCTGAAGCAACACGGCACCGTGGCCCTGATAGCTTTGAAGTCAGGAGTGATGCAGTTAATGGAATTGCTGCTGCTAGACTTTCTATCTTTGGTGACTCTTCTGCGCCAATGATTTTCAAAGACAGTGTGACGGGGTGCACAGTTCTTTTGAACGGAGAGATATACAATTATACAGAGTTATGGTCACGCTTGAGTGAGTTCAATAGGAAGCCTGTTACAACTCTTGAAAGTGAACTTATTGCAGTTCTCTACGACGTATTCGGCCTGGATTTTGCGTCTCAACTTAAAGGGATGTTCGCAATTGCAATTGTTGATAATGATAATTTGATTCTTGCGAGAGATAGATTTGGTATCAAACCACTCTATTACACACATAAGGGCAAGAAAACTATTGTCTGCTCTGAAATTAAGGGGATTCTGCAACATCCCGAAATAAAACCAGAGCTGAATTACAGCGCATTAGAAGAAACGAAGGTTTTTGGTTACGTTTCTTCCCCAAGCATTACCTTCTTCAAGTCTATTTATCAGGTAAAGCCTGGCACAGTCATGGTAATGGATAGTACCGGAATAAAAGTATCCAAGGCTTTTGGGGAATTGCCTAAGGCGAAGTACAATGGGTCTAAACCACTTTGTGATGTAAGTAATCTGGTTGAAGAAACAAGAAAGCGATTGATTAATGCTGTTGATCGAATGTTTAAGCATGGAGACATGACAAAAGGGGTGTACTTGTCGGGTGGTTTAGATTCTTCAACTATCACTATGATAGCAACGAAGATCCTGGGATATAAGGTGCCGACATTTACTCTCGCGGACAATTGTGATGTTACTGATTTTTCTATGGCACGAAAAGTAGCAAGAGCGTTGGGAACAGACCACCATGAGTATATCATAACCGAAAAAGACTATTGGCGTGCGTTGCCGGATTATGTTGCACATTATGAAAGTTTAATGGCAGGGGGTGTTTTTGATGTGCAAGGTGGGGTGGCATTCCACCTTCTTTCTCAAAAGGTAGCAGAAAATGTTAAAGTGGCTTTTTCAGGAGAAGGTGCTGATGAATTGTTTGGTGGGTACTACTGGATATACACGCATCCATTGGGTTTTTCTGATCGAATCAGGAATAATTTTGTGGGATTAGAGAATAATAAGGAACTAAACATATTGATTAGCAATCTGTTCCCTGAACCGGAAGATGAAAAGGAATACCGCCGGAACTTGTTTGATTTTCTTTTGCGGGGAGGTCTGAGTAATTATCATTTACAAAGTGTTGATAGATCTGCTGGCGCTTTTGGGTTCGAAATAAGGCCCATCTACTTGGACGATGATTTGTCTCAATGGGCAATGGAGTTGCCGATAGATTATAAAGTGCCCGATAAGAATTCAACCAAACTGATTCTGCGAGAAGCTTTTCGTGATGAGTTCGAGCAACTGGGTCTCTCGTGTGTTTTGGACCGAAAGAAGATGGGAATGCCAGCAGCGATTGCCACACTTGATCATGTAATTAAGCAAAGAGTTCAGCAGTCAATAACTGATAATGAACTCACTGCCCATCCTCTGGGAGATATTCTCGGTTCAAAGCTGAATCTACTACTCTATGATCTGTTTGAGCATATATTCTTCAAAGGGTGGAATCATAACGATGTCCCTCCCCCCAAAGATTCTCTGTTAAGGCGAGTATGGCCCGAATAATTACAATCAGCAAATTTCCTCCGCTGGAAGGTGGCATTGCCGCACGCACTTACTGGTTGGCAAAGGCATTGGGTGAAAAAGGGCACGATATTCATATTGTCACTGATCGGATCGGAGTCGATCCGATCTATTCAATAAAAGATTATCCATCTGATCCAGTCCTCAAGAATGTACATATCCACAGGGCATCGAGCGAAGGTCCATGGACAATACCCTCTGTTGAGCAAACCTCAATTGCTTTGCTCAATAAAGGATTGGAGGTGATAGATCAGCACAAAGTTGATTTGATCGAGGGTTCATATCTTGTGCCATATGGTGTTGTCGCTTGGATGCTAAGTAACATTTCCGGATTACCGCTTGTCCTTCGTCATGGCGGATCGGATATCGGGAAATATATTAAGGCGGGTGTTTGGTCACAATTGTGGAAGCAAATATTTTCAGAGGCAGGATTAGTTATTAGTGATTGCGAGAATGTTTCGACAATTAGAGAATTGGCTAAGAATGTAGAAGTCCTGACACCGTATATGCCTGATCCAAGATTCTTTACGGCATCTGACCGCAAAAAGAATAATAGGCCTGTCGTGGCCTTAATCGGTAAGTCGAATTATCATTGGAAATACAAAGGGTGGCATAAAGCCATAGAGATATTAATCGGTATTAATAGGGATTTTGATTGTTGGATAGTAAGTCAGGGCCGTGGCTATCAAGACTTTCGCAATTACGTTGAGAATAAAATCGAGAGTAATGTCACGTGGTACGAGTTTGTGGCCCCTTGGCAAATGCCTGATATACTCAGAAAAGTTGATGCATTGTTTTATCTGGAAGAAGGATTTCCATTTCCCATGTTTTCTAATATTGCAGTAGAGGCTCTCTGTTGTGGCACACGCCTAATTACAGACCGTTCTGATATCGTTAGATACTACACACGATTTGGCTTAAACTTGATGGGCGCACAGGATTCTATATTGTTTCTCTCAACTCCTAATTCTTCTGAATCTGCAGCAATGGTCAAGAAATTTATTCTTAAAGAAATAGGCACACCAAAGCAATACTTTAGCGATGCTGACTATTTATCATATATTGAGAAAAACGAAAAGGCGATTATGTCTTTGTATTGAGAGTATTGTGGAATCAAATTTAAATTACTATGTCAGTACTTTTCTCATTTGCCCACGTTCCACCAACCCTACCATTTGGACTTCTTATAGCCAGCGACATAATATGTAAAGCCGGATAAACCTTACCGAAAAATCTCCTGCAAAAATTGCAGCCGAGCTTCAGAATGATTTCCGTGTTTATATTACGTTTATGAAACTTTGGAAAGGAACCGAACACAACGGGCTCCGTTGAAAAACGGAAAATACAATTGCAAAAGTGTAAATCAATAGTGTAGTCCTGTATCAACAAGATATTTCCCTTTAAGCCTAAATCCATATAAGCCATTTACCAAGCCAGACCGGCTCAGGATTTTCTGTAGGAGCTGCGTGAGAGGTGTTTTAGCGTTCTACAATGGCCAAACTCAAGCCGAAGGGTATCAAAGGTAGGGTCGGGGGAATTTAATGCAAATTGGAACGAAAAGAGCGGTTTTATCTCCTCACCATCACCGCATCCAAACTGAGCATTGCCATTTTGCCCAATATCCCTTAGAATTTGGGTCATGGAAAGGGCCGAAATCAAGAAAAACAATTGGGTTGCATGGTCAGAAGATGAGGTTAAGCTGCTCAAGAGACTTTTCCCGCATGGGAGAGCAAGGGAAATAGCTGAGCAAACTGGGCGGGCTTTGACAGCAGTAAAACAC
>SDBS01006112.1_pt1 | contig 11724 bp, 7 predicted proteins | sample 2277091 | NCBI WGS metagenome assembly SDBS01 (sample SAMN10404972, study PRJNA504765) | marine sediment metagenome | isolation source: marine sediment core GS10_PC15, 163 cmbsf | place: Arctic Ocean: Southern Knipovich Ridge | collected 2010 | reverse complement strand
CTCTCTTTAGCAATTGCATTTATAGCTGGTGTTTTAGCAATGTTTGTTTCAGGATTTATTTTTAAAATGGCAAGAAAACTTCATAGCTCAGGAACAGTATTTAAGATTGAAGATGCAATAGGACAGGAAGCTATGATTTATCAGCGAATATTAAAAAAAGATAAAGGTAAGATATTAATTTCTCTAAATAATTTAACAAGAGAAATTGATGCTAGGGCTTTAAATGAAGAAGAAATTCCTTCTTTTACAAAAGTTAAAATTATTAATATAGTGGACGAGAATACTGTAAGTGTCGTCCCCATTAAAATAGGTGATTTATGAATATTTCATTTTTATCAATAGCCGTAATAGGTTTTATAATTTTTGTTTTCTCACTTGTGGTTTTTTTATCTAAATTATATCGAAGATGCCCTTCAAATAAAGTGCTTGTGGTTTATGGAAAAGTTGGAGAGAAAAAAGCTGTTCAGTGCTACCATGGTGGAGGAACGTTTGTTTGGCCCATAATTCAAGGCTGTTCTTTTTTAGATTTAACTCCACGTACAATACATATCCCTTTAAAAGGGGCTCTTTCTCATCAGAATATTCGTGTTAATGTTCCTAGTACTTTTACTGTTGCTATAGGATTGATCTCAGAGCTTATGAATAATGCAGCTGTAAGGCTACTTGATCTTGATCATAAGGGAATAGAATCAATGGCAACTGAAATAATAATTGGTCAACTAAGACTAACAGTTGCATCTTTGAGAATTGAGGAAATTAATCAAGATAGAGAACGTTTTTTAGAGTCTATTAAAAAGAATATCGAACCTGAGCTTCATAAAATTGGACTTACTCTTCTTAATGTTAATATTACTGATATTACAGATGAATCTGAATATATTGATAGTATTGGAAAAAAAGCATCAGCAACAGCTGTTAATCAAGCAAAAGTTGATGTTGCAGAACAAGAAAAACAAGGTGAAATCGGAAAGTCTTTAGCTGAAAAAGATCGTCGAGTTTCTGTTGCATCTTATAATGCAGAAGCTGTAAAAGGAGAAAATGAATCAAAGGCTCAAATTGCTTTAACAAATGCAATGCTTGCAGAAAAAGAGGCAGAAGCATCTCAAAGAAGTGAGATAGCAAAACAAAATGCTGAGGCAGAAATACAAAAAGCAAGAGCTTTTGCTCAAACTGAATTCTTAGAGGCGGATCAAATAGTTCCTCAAGAAATTAAAAAGAAAAAAATTAAAATTGAAGCTGATGCTGAAGCTCAAAGAAAAGTGTTGATTGCAAAAGGAGAGGCAGAGGCTATACTTGCAATCAGACAGGCTGAAGCTGAAGGTATTCAAAAGCTATTAGATGCAAAAGCTAAAGGATATAAACAGCTGGTTGAAGCATGTGGTAATGATGCGAAAAGTGCAGCAACTATGCTTTTAATTGAAAAACTAGAAGAAATAGTTAAAGTGCAAGTTGAAGCTATCAAAAATATCAAAATTGATAAGATCACTGTTTGGGATAGTGGTAATAATAATGTAGGAGCTGATGGTAGTAAAGGTTCTACAACTTCAAATTTTATTAGTCAATTTGTGAAGTCTCTGCCTGCATTGCATGATGTTGCTGCTATGGCAGGTTTGGAATTACCTCAATTCTTAGGACAAATAAAAGAACAGACTGTTAAGAAAGAAGAAATTGCTAAATTAAAATAGAGAGATTTTAAAAAATTATTGAGAGCTAAAAAGAAGATCAGTTACTGTAAAATATTTTAAATTGGGAATATCTTTTTCTGAGCCTAAAGCCCTACATTTAAAACCATTATTTATCATTAAACACAGAACTTCACGATTTTTGATAGTTGTTATTAACCCTAAATAATTTTTTGTTTTTTTAATTATTTTTTTGTCTTTATATATAAAATTCATAGATAAAAACCATATCTATTATTCGTCTTTTTAAGATTTTATACATATTTAAATTTTTGTAAACACAAACAACTTGAAGAGTCAAAAACAGATTCTTCAGGTTGTTTGTGTATATCTATTGGAGAAGAAGAAGGTGGTATCTTGAACGGAGTTGTAGATTTCCTAAGCTTGTATTCGATTGATCTCTATTACCAAAATTTCTAGAAAACAATCCGAGATTCCCTGTAAACTCGTGTCATTTTGGTTGATTTGAGGTAACCAAAGGTAAGAGGCGGAAGCGACTCATTAGGACTGAAAATCTTTGTTGCTCCCATCTCGATTCGGAATCTGGTTATATCTTTTCGAAGGTATTAGAAAGAGCATCCTAAGTTGACTTCAACTCCCCCACTTTTATGAATATTGCCAGGTAGAGCCATAGCTAGGCCTCTTGTTGTTGTAGCAGAAGTTTTTCCATCTTGCCAGTATTGGAAAAATGGGTTCTAACCAAGCAATTAAATCCCATTTAATGGGAGTGCCATCAAATGTGAATTGCCTCCTTTTTATTTTAAGGCTACTCTTTTTTATCTAGAAACAATTTTAAAGGTCTTTCTTCAGACTGATGAATCGCAAATTACAAGATTTTATATTTCAAAAAAGAATTTTAGTGGGATAGATTCATAAATTATATCAATATCTGTAGAAGCTTTTAAAAACAATGAACATCAAGATAGGAAACTATCAAGAAATATTTATAATACTTTTAAAAAAATGTTTACGATCTATAAGTGTGATTATTGTTATTTAACAGCTAACCCTTAATCCAGGTTTTGAATTGATAAATTTTTCCAGATATATGAGACATTGTTGTTCTGACATGAAATTGAGAGCTAATACGTTGCAATAATAATCCGCCTTTATCAATAGCAAAGTTTGATAAAAATCCTATCAAAATTACCCCCAGAGCCGTACCAGCAATACTTGCTATAGTGTAGATAGGAAAGGTGCTCCCTGTTCCTGGAATTATATTTGGATCTATAATTTTATCAGCAAGGGTATTAACACTTTTAGAAGTTGGGGCTAATAGATTAACTAAACCAAAACTGCCAAAGCAAGCTAACATATCACGAACAAGAACATTAACTCTAGAAAATAAAACTCCAAGACCTATAGCAGAACAAAGCAATGCTGCAAATGGAATAATAGAAGGAATATTTGATTCTAAAAGATCGAAATAAAAAACTCTTGTTCCGAAATAATCATTATGCTTTAGACAAATACTATCCGTGACTATTGCATAAAATACAACGGACGAGTATAACATAATTAAAGATGAAACTTGACCTATTTTTTTTCCTATTTCAGGAATGTTTTGATAAGTTGTTTGATAGCCTCTCATATAGGATTGATATCTTCGATAGCTATTAATTGATTGTTCAGATCCAAAATATTTATAATAATTTTTCCAAGTGATATCTCTAGGTTTTTTTTGAAGATTTAACTGATCTGCAAAATCTCTTTTTGAAAGTTTTAGCCAAGTGTGCTCAGTATCTATCTTGTCTTTGCTTTGCCAAGATGTTAAAGCAAAATTTGAGATATCTTTTGGACTTAAATACTTAGCAATCTCTGGATATATTTCCAAAGGAAAACAATTTATTGGAGCTACACTCATAATATATTTAATTTTAAAAAATTTCTTTGTTCATTAAATAATACAATAATACAATAATACAATAATACAATAATACAATAATACAATAATACAATAATACAATAATACAATAATACAATTATATCTAATTTAAAACTAATAAAATTACGCTTCTAATTGGCGTTGTTCTCTAATTACGCTCATTAAGTCAAGATTTTATTGCTCCTTTTAAAAAGAATTTTTATTAATAGGTAATATAGCCGTAATCCAAAAAAACTTTCACTTGGAAAAGATTGATCAAAATTACCAATCATTTCTTGTATAATTTTATCTTTTCTTCGACTCTATGTAATCTAGGTTAATTTAAGGTTATTCAGGTAAGTTTTTAGAACTTAATTTTTAAGACTGAAAATCCTTGTGTCCCCAGTTCGATTCTGGGTCTGGCCATATCTTATCAAAAATTTAATTTCGCATATTTATAATAAATAACTTGAAAATGACAAATGAATCTTTGCGAAATCGCTTGGGAATCAAATCATCTAGTTATTCGCTTGCTTCCAGAATCATTCGAAATGGTATCCAAGAAAAATTAGTCAAGCCTTAAGGAAGTAAAGTTGGTGTGGGTAAAAGTGCCTTTTATCTTCCTTTTTGGACTTAAATTAATTGTGTAAAATTTTATAGTTTTAATCTTAAAGCCATTCTATGACTCTTATTATTAGCATGTTAAATTGTGCACGGATTATGCACCAGATAGTCTTGATAAAGAAAAAAATACAATACATTAAATATCTGTTGGATTGAAATAACAGTGAAGTTTTGTCAATTCTCTATCTTATCTACTCAAAAAAATAACGGAATATAGCCGTAGTTGCGGATGTCCCACCGTTGACATAGATTGATTATGATTGCCAATCTTTTCTTGTAAAGTTTTTTATGTTCTTCTATTCTATGTAGTCTAGGTTAATTTAAGGTTATTCAGGGATGTTTTTAGAGCTTATTTTTTAAGACTGAAAATCCTTGTGTCCCCAGTTCAATTCAGGGTCTGGCCATATTCTTATCAAAATCTTCTTGAAAAAAATAGATTTAAGATCTGAATCCTAGTTATAAGTACTTTAAAAGTTAACGATTTAAGTGGTTGTATTGAAAAATGTTAAAGCTTTTAATTTTTTTGAGAACTGTTGCAGCATTTTGCCATTTATTAAATGATAATATTCCACCATTTATAATAAGAAAATAAAGAGCGACAGTAGGAAATCGAACAAAGATTTCCAATCGTTTCAAAAGATCTTTTCCCGAAGATCTTTTTCGCTCCAAAGCATTTAATGAAGCTTGAGAAATTTCAAATATATGAGCAAATTCTCTAGTGGTGAATTTTAATAATTTTCTAAAATCTAATACATCTTGTATAGTAAATAAACGTTCATAAATTGGCTCAAAGACAAAAGAAGAAGGGCCTCTTTTGCCTATAGTTGATAAAAGGACTAATGGATTATCTTCCATAGGATCGATCTTCATTGCCTGGCAATATTCTGAATAAGCAGGATTTTCTTTAGATGGAATCCTATCTTTAAAAGAAGCAAAAAGTGATTTAGATTTAAATTGTTTTTTCGTTAAGGGAAACTCCGGACCAAGAGGAATTATATTTTGAGCCCGTAAATAATGGTCGTTATAAATAAAAACAAATTGTTCATTTTCTTTTTTCAAATAGCCTACATGAATTCTTGTTTTACGTTTTTCTAAAAATACATCTATTCCAATAATTAAAAATTTTAATTGCATAATTCTTTACTCCTTTTAGATATTAATCGAAAAATAGCGTCTTGTCGTTTAGGAGTTAGATAACTAACTTTAATAAGAGAATGGATTATTTCAAGAGAAAAGGCTTTGCGAAAACGGTCTACAACATAACTATATCCTAAACGTTCCCATTCATGAATATAATCTTTCATGGTAGGTTCAGAAATAGATTTTGTCCAAATAGCTTCTGCTGGCTGATGATCAGCTTCTAAAAGGGAATTAATTTCGGTTCCTAAATATGATGGATTATCATAAAAAGGAGAGAGAATCAAACCTTTTGATGTTTGAATAAGACCCAAATTACGGCCATGTCGATCATTATTACCAATTAAACTATCTGCTAAAGTAAGATAAATAAATTCTTCTTTTGCTGTAATACGTCCTGTTTTTTCTCCAATTATCCTTAGTATATTATCACAATCATAATTCATCTTTTCTTCAAAAAAATGATATAGATGAACAAGACTTGATCCAGAGAAGTTTTCCATAAAATTTTTCGTCACAAAACATAAATGTTTTTCTTCAAAAAAAATCATATAAAAAGGAGCAATATTTATTTTCAGATATTTAAAAATTTGATTACACAAATATTCGGTAGCAGGTAGTTCTGGATAATCTTTTTCTTCAACTTTCAAAATATATTTAGATCCTCCAAGAGTCGAAGAATATTTACGGAATTTTCCATGAAAAAAACTAGAATTTATAGCTTTGTTAAAAAGTGTTTCATCAGAGTGTCTTCTTGAAATAATGTTCTGAAATTTCTCCAAAGAAGAAAGTTTGAACCACTGCTTAAAACATTCAGGATGCAGCCCATACCATGATTCTTTATTAGATGTTTCACAATTGCATTTAAAACAGCGCTTTTCCATAGGAATCTCTTTTTTTCTTAATTATATAACATGACATGAATTAACGTCAAGATATTAACGACACAAATTAACGTCAACTCATTGAAATTTCTCAGAAAATCCCTTGGAGAGGAGTTGCTTCTGCTTCTCAGCTTGACCATTTTGGTGATTTCACCGAAATGCTTATTAGCGATTTGTCCTGATTTTTTACGTTTAATAAAAGTTATTTATTAGTAAGACAAGAAAAAATGAGAAAGACTCTTCATCTGTCAATTTACTATCTTGTCTACTCAAAAAAATAACGGAATATTGCCGTAGTTGCGGATGTCCCACCGTTGACATAGATTGACTTTGATTGCCAATCTTTTCTTGTAAAGTTTTTCATGTTCTTCTATTCTATGTAGTCGAGGTTAATTTAAGGTCATTCAGGGAAGTTTTTAGAACTTAATTTTTAAGACTGAAAATCCTTGTGTCCCCAGTTCGATTCTGGGTCTGGCCATATTTTTTATTCTAATTTTCCCTTGACTTTCCTTCAAAATTGGTACAATAGTACATTACGGATGTTACTAAAACAGTCCGAGCTTTTGTACCATGAAAAAGAAACAAAAACTTTTAACAGAATCTAATGAAAAAGGGATTATTCGTAATGGTAGCACTTGCAATCGTTTTTTAGCTACTTTAAGTCATTTAATGCCTCTTTGTGAAAAACAATGAGAATGGATTTTAGATAATCCAGTTAGAAAAATTTCAAGAGAACTAATACCATAATAGAAGCTTCTCAAATTAAATATTGAAAAGTTTTTCATGATTTTAAATTTCTATAAAATTAATTTCAAAGCGTTAATCCCGGTTTTATAGCTTAAATACCTTGTTATTTTATTTCTTATCTATAATAATATTGTTATTAAAAAATAATTAATTTTTATTATGAGGTTTAATGAGTAATAGAGTGCAAAGTTTAAGTTCAATTTGCAAAAATGATATTATAAATCATTTTTTTTATTTTATAGAACCAGATCCTAAAAAAGAATTTTTAATAACTACACTAAAAGGGGTAATGAGTGAAAAATTAGGAGTTGAGTTAATAAAAAGAATTATTGAAAGTGGAGAAGAGCAAAAAATTTATTTAATATCTAATGAAAACGCGGCTTCTGGAGATGGTATTTTTGGAAAAAAAATTATAATGATGTCTGACAAACCCATTTATATTTTTGATGAAGAAAAGAAAGCTGTAACAGGATCTGTTCTAGATCAAAGAGCTATTTTATATCATGAATTAACGCATCAATTACAATGGATTACTTTTGGAAATGAACTGAAAAAATCAGTTCCCAAAAACCGCAATTATACTGAAAAACTTGAGGAAACAACCATTTCTGAAGGCAATGCATGTGAACAAAAATTTTGTGAAACTTTGACAGTTCCTTCAAGAAAAAATCATAGTGGTTGCCTTTTTCCTCCAGCAGATCAAATGTTACATAAATCTAAAAAACAGCTAGTAATAACTGGATTAAATTATCTATTTATTGGAGCTGAAAATGATTTAATGGCAATAGAGGATAAATTCACTGATAACGAAATTGAAGGCTGGATTTGTTTATTGCCAACAATGGGTGAAGTATCTTTAGATAATTTAAATTGCGTCCAGTCTTTAATAAAAAAGCGAAATCTGAACATTGATTTCAAAAGTGAAAAGTTTCATACAACATTAAAATTTTTTTTAGCATCATGCAACTATTTAGACGAGATAAAAAAAATAGAAGAAATAGGATTTGATTTATCTTTCAAAACGCTTTTATTTCATTTAAACTCCAAAGCTTTTGATTTTATTAAAATAATAAAATATCTGAAAGAGAAATATAATATTGACTTGAATTTGCGTAATGATGATGGACAAACATTTTTTATGCAACATTCATCTTATACACTTGATAGTTTGAAAGAGCTTGAAAAATTAGGTGCTGATTTTACGATGAAATGTAATAAAAAAAGAACTGTTTTACATTCTTTTGTTCCTGAGCATAGATTTGAGGATAATGAATACATTAATAAAATAAAGTATTTAGTTGAAGCTAAAAAAATCGAGATTAATCATCAAGATGACTGTGGAAATACTTTTTTTATGAAACATTTGACAAAAAAAGAATTAATAGAGTTAAACAAACTTGGGGCAATTTTTTCGATTAAAAATAACGAAAATAAAAACCTTATATTCTTCTACAATATTTTTCTGAAAGATGCTCTTGAATCAATAACATATTTAAAAGGAATTGGCCTATATTTATTTGAATCAGATATTAATGGTAAATTATTTTATATGAACTCGAAAGATAATATACTGTTGTCAAATGCTAGAAAATACAAAAGTTTAAAAAAACTGATCGATTTATTGGAACCAGAAAAAAATCTTAATGTTATGAGGGATTTAGTGCAGTATATTTTAGTCACATTTAAAGATGCTGATTTAATTATAGCAAATATGGTAGTTGAAAAAATTATAAATCCTTTGTCAGAAAGACTCGATAATATTGAAGATAGCGGATTAATTTGTCGATTGTTAAATGTTAAAACTCTTGATGAAATCAAAAAACTTGAATTACAAGGATGTGATTTTATTCATATCAATAAAGAAGATGATAATATTTTATTTTATTTGAACCCTCAAGCTATGGAATATATTAAAATTATTAAGTATCTAAAAGATAAATATGCACTTAACATCAATAAGAAAAATAAAAAGGGTGTTACATTTTTTATGTTACATTCAGGCCATTATTCATACAAGGATTTTGTTGAATTAGATAGAATGGGAGCAGATCTTTCTTTAAAAGATTTACAGAGAAGAAACATTTTATTTTTTCTCGATTCTACAAACGATGATTTTACGAAAAAAGTGATTTTTTTGATCGATCAAAAAAAATTGGATATAAATGAGACAAACCTAGAAGGTCAAACTTTTTTTATGAATCAGAGTTTCGATTATTTGACATTAAGGTTTTTAAGACAAATGGGAGCAAAATTTGATATAAGAACTACAATAAATCAAGACAATCTCTTAATTAACTATGATCCATTAAAAAAAGATGACTTTCTATCCCTATTTTATTTAAAAAGTTTAGATTTAAATTTAAATGAATATTGTCGAAATGGTCAAAAAGTATATGTGGTAAAAGGAAATACTTGGGATAAGTATGATGATGATTGTGTACCAGGTGCATTAGAGCAATTGAAAACCTTTAATGAATTAGGAATTGATTTATCTGAGCAATATAAAACAAAACAAAATTTTTTATTCTATTTACCAAGTTACTACAAAGAATATAATGAAATGCTTGATTATTTGATTAATGAAAAAAAAATGGATATAAATAGTCAAGACAGTATTGGAAGAAAATTTTTTATGAATTCTCGAGCATCTGTCAGAAATTTAAAACAAATAAAAAAGCTTCAAAAACTAGGTGTAAATCTAAAAGAAAAATACCAAGATGATAGTAGTTTTATTTTTTATATTGATTCTCGATTTAAAGATTATGAAGAAATGATTAAATATTTGATAAATACAATAGGATTAGATATAAATAAACAAGATGTTAAAGGACAAACGTGTTTTATGCATTTGAATGGTTCTATCAAATCCATGTCTCAATTAACATTTTTGAAAAAAATGAAAGCCCATTTAGATATTATAGATAACGAAGGTAAAAATATATTATTTTATATATCTCCTTTTTCATCTGATTTCTTAAAAATCGTAGAATATCTCGTTAAAGAATATGGGATAGATATAAATAAGAGAGATATAAATGGAAAGATTTTTTGTGATAATTATATTATACAAAAAAGATATTTTAGCGAGTTAAAAGAGTTAGGAGCGAGATTTGGGGATACCTAACTTTCTTTTCATTTGGAGCGTAGAATTTCCTCCAAAGTAAAATTCAGGCTGGTCAAAATATTAATAGCTTGGGCAAGATGGAAATATCTAAAGTTGTTTTTGAAGAATTGCTTGTCAATGCATTGATTCATCGTGTATTTTGTAAATGCACCAATACGAATCTTCAGCTTTACTGATAGGATTGAGATCATCAGCCTAGGGCCTCTTCCCAATAATCTGACAAATGAATCTTTACGAAATCGCTTGGGAATCAAATCATCTAGTTATTCGCTTGCTTCCAGAATCATTCGAAATGCTATTCAAGAAAAATTAGTCAAGCCTCAAGGAAGTAAAGTTGGTGTGGGTAAAAGTGCCTTTTATCTTCCTTTTTGGGCTTAAATTAATTGTGTAAGATTTTATAGTTTTAATCTTAAAGCCATTCTATGACTCTTATTATTAGCATGTTAAATTGTGCATGGATTGTGCACCAGATTGTCTTGATAAAGAAAAAAATACAATACATTAAATATCTGTTGGATTGTAATAACAGCGAAGTTCTGTCATTTATTAGTAAGACATGAAAAAATGAGAAAGAGTCTTCTTCTGTCAATTCACTATCTTATCTACTCAAAAAAATAACGGAATATTGCCGTAGTTGCGGATGTCTCGCTGTTGACATAGATTGATTTTGATTGCCAATCTTTTCTTGTAAAGTTTTTTATGTTCTTCTACTCTATGTAATCGAGGTTAAGTTAAGGTCATTTAGGGAAGTTTTTAGAGCTTATTTTTTAAGACTGAAAATCCTTGTGTCCCCAGTTCAATTCTGGGTCTGGCCATGTTCTTTTTAAAATCGATCAAGAATAATTTTATAAAATATCGTGAATATTGAACAGTTCAGGTTTAATTTTTTTAATAAAATGCATTAGGAAATAAATTTACTTTGAGCTATAGGAGAGAAGGCGTAGCTAGATAGCAGGATATCGTGGATTTTTTCTTTTGTTTTTGGATCCTAATCGACCATTTTGCTGATCTCACCGAAATGGTTATGTACAATTTGTCCTGATTTTGTACACGCAACTTTATATCTCAGTTTCGATTCTAGGTTTAAAATAATCTTGTAATATAATTCATAAAAATCCTCAAAATGCCATCGCTTTTGTCATTTTGAGTCTCATTATGCCAAAACAGTTGGCATTTTGCGCACTTTTGTCTGACATTTTTTTAGACAAGTGTATAATATTTTTTGAAAAACTTATTCAAACTAAAAAGGAAGCTTTTTTGTGAAGTACTACATAGCAACAAGCATTAAAAGAGCTAAAGAACTTAATTTAATAAGAGATGCTTTAAATGAATTTGGACATAAAATCACCTATGATTGGACCATACATGGAAGTGTTAAAAATACATCTCTAGAACGTTTAAAAGAGGTGGGAGAAGATATGATAGATGCAATAAAAGAGGCCGATTTTATTGTTGTATTGCTCCCAGGGGGAAAAGGAACTCATACTGAACTGGGGGCATCAATAGCGTATAATAAGCGAATTTTTTTGCATACTTTAGATCCTGAGCTAATCCAATTAGGAGAAAAGACATGCGCTTTTTATTTTCATAGACTAATTAAACATGTTGAGAGCCCATTTGAAGAAGCTGCAAAGTTTATTGATCAACACTTGAAAATAGTGG
>SDBS01006111.1_pt1 | contig 11725 bp, 8 predicted proteins | sample 2277091 | NCBI WGS metagenome assembly SDBS01 (sample SAMN10404972, study PRJNA504765) | marine sediment metagenome | isolation source: marine sediment core GS10_PC15, 163 cmbsf | place: Arctic Ocean: Southern Knipovich Ridge | collected 2010 | reverse complement strand
GTACTCTACAACAGGTGGGCTCATCCCAAGCCCAAAAGAAGGTTTTCTCGCGCCTGATTTTACCCTCGAGACTTTGGACGGCGGCGAGATCACCTTATCGGAACTGCGCGGAAAGCCCGTCATACTTAATCTCTGGGCATCATGGTGCCCGCCTTGCCGCGCTGAAATGCCTGCGCTGCCGAGGGTCTATGAAGCGAATCGCGAGCGTGGGCTCGAGATACTCGCAGTTAACATGACATCGCAGGACAGCCAATCTTCGGCAAAGAACTTCGTCGATCAGAATGCGCTTACCTTCACCATCCCCCTGGACCGGCTCGGATTGGTCAGCAATATTTATCAATCACGCGCGCTTCCTTCGACATTCTTCGTGGATCGCCAGGGGGTCATCCAGAAAGTGGTCATCGGAGGCCCCATGAGCGAGGTTCTTATCGAGAGTGTAGTTGAGATGCTCTTGAGTGAGGGAGAATAGTGTTTCCTGTTTTACAAGTGGGACCAGCAGCAATCCAGATGCCAGGTCTACTCATCATCCTGGGAATGTGGGTGGCTTTCCTCATCACTGAGCGAGAAGCCCGGCGATACCAGCTTGAGGCAAACATCATCTCCAACGCCTTTTTCTACAGCCTTATCGCTGCGCTCATCGGTGCCCGGCTGGGTTATGCGCTCCAATTTCTCGATCTCTACCTGAATGAACCTATTGAGTTTGTGGCGCTGAATATGAATACCCTGTCCCTTCCAGAGGGTCTTCTTGCTGGTGCTCTCGTGGGAATCATCTATGGATACCGCAATGGGCTGCCGCTGCTGCCCACGCTTGATGCCATTACTCCTGGAATGGCCGTTTTCCTGGTTTTCCTTGGAATCGCTCACCTATCCAGCGGGGACGCGTTCGGGAGCGTTTCAACGGCTCCATGGGCTATCGAATTATGGGGCGCGCGTAGGCAGCCCTCACAAATTTATGAAATTGCGGCATCCTTGATCATTATCCTGCTCCTGATGCGGATAAGGCGAGATTCCCCATTTCCGGGATTTGTATTCCTCCTCTTCATTATCCTGACATCAACCAGCAGACTGTTTTTAGAAATTTTCCGCGGTGATAGTGTGCTCCTCATGGAGACCCTCCGCAGGGATCAGATTCTCTACTTATCGATACTCGCAGCTGGTTTAATTGGTTTGGGTATGCTCGCGCGGCGTGTTTCCGATCAACGTCCTCAATAGTTTCAGGAACGCGAGCACCTAGCTATCCTACCGAATCAATGGTTGATTCCATCTCATCATGTCCAACCTTTGTTTGATGTTCGGCATAGGTGCTAGCGAAGATCACTCGATACCATTTTTATTCACAAGAACCTCTGTAGGGGGACTGTAAGGGGCGAATCTGGTGTGTTCAGTGCATACTATGAGGGAGCTCGGATCGCACCATTCCAGTGATTCGAATCGTGACCCACGTTGGTGATGTTCCAATTCGATATGTTCATTATCGGGTAAGGGCGAATATGGAGTAGAAGGAGGTTTAAAGCGTTGTGCTGAGCCCAGGTTTGCTCGATTTGCTTGAGGAAGGTTTGTTGAGGGTTTCGGCTTATGGGTAATATTCGCTTGTTACAACTATCTCACTTGTGATCCCGACCATGTCATGGTTTACTGATCGTTTCAGTCGAGATGAAGAGCTTAATACGATGGTCCAATCAGGTGGAAATTCTAAAGCGATGAAGGATTTTGAATCACTCGAACGAGAGGTCATACGACTCCGCTCCTTGCTTCGGATGACGGCGACGCTCAACGCGACCCTCAATTATGAGCGTGTCCTTGAAATGACCCTCGATATGGCAAATAGTGCCCTGACGGATGCACAGGATACGCAGCTCGTAAGTGTACTGATGTTGTTCAATCATGAAGACCTGTATATCGCTGCTGCGCGCGGTCTGCCGCACGCGGACATGCGCGTCACATTCCCGGGTGAGCGCGGCATCCTTGGAGAATCCTTATCGACCGTTCAAACACGCATGTCCAATACCCCATCGGGCGATTCGGAACTCAAGCGTCTTACCGCATTGCATAACTGCAAGCTGGTGGTGTGTATTCCTCTGGTCGTAGGTTTGGAGATCTATGGCGTCCTGATCTTCGCTCATGCGAAGGATGGGTTTTTTAACCAGGATCGTATCGAGCTTTTAGAAGCCATCAGCCATCAGGCTATGATCGCCATGCAAAATGCTCGCCTATATCAGGATTTGGAACAGGAGAAGGAACGTATTGGTGAAATTCAAGAGGAAGCTCGCAAGAAGCTAGCCCGTGATCTCCACGATGGACCGACCCAATCGATCGGGGCAATTGCGATGCGTGTCAATTTTGCCCGGAGACTCTTGACACGCGATCCTGAGCAGGCAGCAGGAGAACTCTTCCAGATTGAAGAATTAGCCCGACGAACAACGAAAGAAATTCGCCAGATGCTCTTCACGCTGCGACCGCTGATTCTCGAATCAGAAGGGCTCATACCAGCTTTGAACCAGCTTTCCGAGAAGATGCGGGAGAACCACAATCAGAACGTCATCATCGAGGCAGATGAAAACGTGCTCGAAGACATGGAGGTCGGAAAGCTGGGGGTGATTTTCTTCATTGTTGAAGAAGCGGTCAATAATGCTCGCAAGCACGCTCGAGCAAAGCATATCTGGGTGAGGTTAACCAGGAAGGGGGATCTCATTCGCCTCGAGATTGAGGATGATGGCGTCGGATTTGATGTCTCGAGCATGCAGTCCAATTACGAGCAGCGTGATAGCCTGGGCATGGTGAACTTGCATGAGAGGGCAGAGCTCGTAAACGGCATATTGAAGATTGACTCGGCCCCTGGGGGAGGCACGCGAATCACGGTCACGGTTCCTGGAACGATTGAAGCAGCTGAACGCCTTCATCGTCCCGGTTTTGTCGCATAGGTCCACCTATCCACGACGTAAAAAAAACCGCATTGCAAACAATTCAGAACCATCCAACTTGAGCTGATCATTAACTTTAGTTTATGGGAATAAGCCAGAATATCCTATTGCTTGCGGCTGGGATGAATGGCAAGCGGGGTATGGGGGCAACTCTCATGAAGGCTTTTTCTTGGAAGATACCCCACAGCACGCTGCGGGGTATCTTCACTTCTATGGAATGATATTTATGGGGATTCTCGGAAGCCCATCATCATTGATCCTCCCCGTTGAACGATTGGGGTGGATGTTTGGTATAGTTGATGCCTGGGTTGTAGTAAAACCACCACGATGAGGTCATCATGATTGCAGAAGTGGCTAAAAAATTGCAGGAAAATGTTCAACGCATAATCGTCGGGAAAGAAGAAGCGATCAAGCTGGCACTTGTAGCCGTCCTATGTGAAGGGCATGTGCTGATCGAGGATGTCCCGGGAATTGGCAAGACCACGCTTGCGAAAGCGCTTTCAACCTCCTTGGGCTGCACTTTCCGGCGGATCCAATTTACCCCAGACCTACTCCCGATGGATGTTACCGGTCTAAATTGGTTTAACCAGAAGGAGCAGGCGTTTCAATTTCGACCCGGCCCTATCATGAGTCAGGTTGTCCTGGCGGATGAAATAAATCGCGCCACTCCCCGGACGCAATCCGCATTACTAGAAGCCATGCAGGAACACCAAATAACGGTGGATGGTGTCACCCACCGGTTGGAACGACCCTTCCTGGTTCTTGCTACTCAAAATCCTGTTGAGCTGGAGGGCACCTTTCCCTTGCCTGAGGCTCAGATCGATCGTTTCATGCTGCGGATCGTCCTTGGCTATCCGGAGGAGGACGAAGAGAATCAAATCTTAGAACGGTTCCGTCATGGTGATCCACTGGCAGAACTTCATGCCGTGACTTCGCCGGAAGAACTTCTGGAGCTGCAGAAGCTGCGGAGCGAGATTCGAGTTGAAGAGAGTGTCCGTGGTTATATCGTCCGGGTGGCTCGAGAGACGCGGGCGCACGCGGAAATCGCTCTCGGGGCAAGCCCGCGAGCGACGTTAGCCCTCTATCAAACTTCACAAGCCTGGGCTGCTCTCCAGGGTCGTGATTATGTTCTCCCTGACGATGTCAAGGAGATGTCCCCACATGTGCTGACGCATCGTCTCATGATTTCGCCGCAGGCCCAGCTCCGCGGTCGACTCCCTGAAGAGCTTATCGCAGACATCGTTGATTCTGTTCCCGTGCCAGTCGAGGAGTAGACTTGTCAACAGAGCGCTGGTTCCCCATCTTGGCCGGCATCTTTCTTCTGGGGGCCCTTTTTGAGGCCCTCTTCCTGACCACCTTTGCGGCTGCCTTATTCACGCTCCTTCTGGTGACTTCATGGTGGCGCTGGCACGCTCTAGATGGTGTCATGTACAGCAGGAAACCATTCTATCGGCGAGCCTTCCCTGGTGAATCGGTAACACTCGAGCTCGAGGTTGAAAATCGAAAGATTCTGCCCCTCTCGTGGCTGCGCATCGAGGATCCCTGGCCCAGGTCAGTCGGACCTGAGGATGAAGACCAGCTCGCACCATCACATCTACAAGAGCAGGGATTGCTCACCAATGTCTTCAGTCTACGCTGGTTCGAACGGGCCAAACGTGTTTATCAACTTCGCTTTCGTCAGCGGGGGGTTTATAAGATAGGTCCCGCTAGGATGCAGTCCGGCGACGTATTCGGAATGCACGACCTCTCTCGAGAGGTTGGTACGAGTGAGCTGTTGACTGTCTTCCCTGAACTGCTTCCCATCGAGAGCTTGGATCTGCCCACGGAAGATCCATTTGGGGATCGCAGGACCCGTCGCAGGTTATTCGAAGATCCAACCCAGACGATTGGCGTACGTGATTATCAACAAGGGGATAGCTTCCGAAGAGTTCATTGGCCCGCGACGGCAAGAACAGGACGCCTGCAGGTCAAGGAGTTCCAACCCACATCTGCAAGGATTGTTGTCGTTTGTCTTAATGTGAGCACTTTCGAACGCCACTGGGAGGGCGTTTACCCAGAATTATTGGAGCGGCTTGTGAGCGTCGCGGCAACACTTTCCTATGACTATGTTAGAAAAAGATTTCAGGTGGGGTTAATCTCCAATGGGTGTCTGGCGCACTCAGATCGAACATTCCGAATCCCACCTGGCAGATCTCCAAAACAGCTTGGTCATCTCTTGGAAGCGCTTGCAGGAGTTACACCGATGGTTATGATTCCCTTCGATCGTTTCTTGATGCGAGAAATGCCCAAGGTCTACTATGGTGCGAGCCTTCTCGTGGTAACTGCAGTACATCCACCTGAGCTGATTGAGACTTTGAACACATTAAAACTACATGGTCGCAAGATCACGCTGGTTTCCCTTGCAGAAGAACCACCGCCATTCCTCCCTGGCATACTATCGGTACATCGACCCTTTGTCGAAGAAGCATCTGAGATGAAATCGTGAAAAACGACAAGATCTCGGCATCCTTTTATGGGGACATGATCTCTGCGAAAGTCCCTCAACGATTGAATATCCCCAGTTGGAGCCTATGGCAGCTTGTGACCATTTTCGCCGTGATGGCTATGAGCGTAAGCTGGGTGTCACTGAACTTCAAACTCCTGGTTGAGGGAAGCGCCATAATCGGCATCCTGCTCCTCTTCGGAAGCACGATCATGGCTGCCTACCTGGCAACACGAGTTATGGAATTCCTGCGGTTAGATCCACCTATCCCACAGGTGACCCTTTTCGCAATATTGGTCGTGGCTGCATTTCTTAGCATCCTGCTTCTTATCCGATCGTTTAATGAATCTGGGATTAGGGCTGAGACCACGCTCCACTTCACCGATTTCTCATCCCTTGCCACGCCCTTAGTCATCACGCTTGCCATGGTGGTGTACCTCTGGAGAAGAGGTATGAACCTGGCTCGTCATCCGGTGGGTCCGCGGGCGGTTCAGCGCGATTTTCGTTTAGGGATCCTTGTTTTCCTCATCGTCGGTGGTATCAGCACGAGATTGGAGTTTCAACTTCCTATATTCGAGATGGTCCTCTTTTTTGTTTTTAGTTTACTTGCGATGAGTGGGGCCAGGCTTTCGGCAATAAGTCACTTGCGGGGTGGTGTTGGCGTACCGTTTGAACGTCGTTGGTTGTTTGGCATCATCGCTATGGCAGTTGGGACCACGCTAGTCATCGGCGTGATCGCAGTTTTTGCGGGGAATGTTTTGGCCGGGGTGGTCGCCGTATTATTTACCGGATTGGTGACTCTCCTCGCCTACGCATTCATGCTCATCATGTGGCCCCTCATCCTCCTGCTTCTTCCCCCGCTCACCGCCCTGCTGGATAAGTTTGCCCTATTCATCCAGGCATTAGGCCTCTCCGAGGGAGCTGAGATTCGTCCGGCTGATGTAGAAGGGCTTATCGAATCACTCGCCGAAGAGACCGTCCGACCCGCCTGGATCGATGATTTAAACGCCGTACTCGGCGGAATATTAATTCTTGGTGTGTTTCTAGTCATCCTCGCCTTTGTCCTCTCGGGCTTGCGCCGTATGTCTGCCAGAAGAAAACAGCCCAACGCGCTTCATCCGGATGATGTCTCAAGCGTCGGATCTCTAGGGTCTGCCCTGCGGGATGCTTTCAATATCCGAGCGGAACAGATCGCAGCGGGTTTATCGAGATTGCGTCCGGGGTCGAGGATGCTGGCCTCTTTTCGCATCCGCCGCATCTATGCGAAGCTGATGAGCCTGAGCGAAGATCTGGGATTTCCACGGCATCCTTCATGCACGCCTCGAGAGTTCTTGCCAATGCTTGAGGGACATTTTCCTTCGTTGCAAATGGAACTCACACTCATCACGGACTCCTATGTGCGAGTGCGCTATGGCGAATTTCCTGAGACTCATGAGGAAGTCGAAGATGTAGAAACTGCCTGGTCGCGCATCCAGGCGGAGGGTAGGCAGCTCAAACGGTCGCGTTGAGTGAAGTTAAAAAAAGTATCCCGGATACGCTACGTATCCGGGATACTTATCTTTACAAAGATAAAATCAGGAACGCACGTAATCGATCAATTCGCTCTCGAGAGATGGATGACGCAATCTCCGCAGCGCCTGATTTTCGATCTGCCGAACTCGTTCCCGCGTGATGCCGAGCTTCTCCCCGATCTGCTTCAACGTGTGTACTTCTCCTGTAGGCAAGCCGTACCTGAGCCGGATCACCAATGCTTCTCGAGGGGGCAGCGTCTCAAGCAGTTCTCGAACACGTTCTTCAAGGAGTTCCTGCTGTGTGAGTTCCTCTGGAGCAGGGGATTCTTCGTCCTTGATGAAATCCGCCATGACGCTGTCGCTGTCATAATCCGTTGGTTTCTCCAGGGATATTGGGCGCTGTGCTACACGCAGCATATCTTCCACAGATTTTGGTGTGGTATCGAGATGGGCCGCGAGTTCAACTTCATTAGGTTCTCTTCCCAGCTCCTGCGTGAGCTGGTGACGACTGCGGAGCATACGGTTGATGCGATCTCCCATATGGACTGGTACCCGGATCGTGCGGCCATGATCGGCGATGAGCCTGGTGATGGCCTGACGGATCCACCAGGTGGCATATGTTGAAAACTTATGACCACGACGATAATCGAACTTCTTCACCGCACGCATCAATCCAACATGCCCTTCTTGGATGAGATCGAGCAGAGGCACACCGCGATTGTTGTATTTCTTCGCCACGCTGATGACCAACCTCGAGTTCGCCATGATGAGATGTTCGCGAGCAGCCATGCCATCTTCGATGTAAGTTTCAAGTTCTTTACGTTTCTTTTCAGAGACCGCGTCGCGTGCGAGCTCATCGCGGCACACTCGTCCCCGTTCGATTCGTTTGGCGAGCTCAACTTCTTCAGAGCGCGTGAGAAGTGGGACAAGACCTACCTGGCTGAGATATAGCCCCACAGAATCACCAGCGTCGATGGCTTCCAAGGCGCTATTCTCAGGGTTTGCTTCGAGTGAGGCAGGATCTTCGGAATCTGAAGCTCCAACTTTGTCAGCGATTTTTTCGAGCTCGGTCGGGACTTTCCCGTTATCCGTGATCTCGATTCCGGCGGCCTGCAGTGCATCGAACAGCGAATCGATGACCGAGAGCATTTCCTCCGCCTCGGGAACCTGGGTCATGATGTCTTCATAGGAAAGCGCGCCTTGCTCCTTGCTCAGTTCAATTAGCTGTGCAAGCGCCAGTTGCTCTTCATCCGAGAGGTCAAGCGGCAGATTTTCCACTTGATCCAATGTGTTTTGCTTAGGTTTCATGTGTGTCACTTATCCTCCAACTGCGCAGCGTTCGCGTCGAGCAGTTTATCGACGCATCGATCTTATGTCGTGGGTTGATCGGCTAGACAATCAGGCTTGGCGAAGTCGATAAGGGGAATGATAAACATTTCAAAACCGATTTCGAGGACCGATCTACAAATCCTGTTCAATCATAGCTTAAAGAGATTAGAAGAATCTTAATGCTTTTAAGACGCTTCCCCTCTTTTACCCGACGTTTTACATGCGCTCAGGCCTCTCAAAGCAGGGTTCCTGAAACGGAGGCGGAAATTTACATATAGAAATTACCGAAAATGTATAGGAAAGGTGTGTTGGATAATATCGGTTGTGTATAATGGCTATACTCCTTCAAGAACCACACGCTATCGTGCGAGGTGGTGATGAAGGTGTGAAATCCATATATGGAGGAATATAGTCGAATGCCCTTAACTCAGAAAGACCGCGATCGGAAGCGTCGACAGCGACGTCATAAAAAGATGAAGGAACTCAAGCTCAGGATGGAGCAGGCGAAGGATCCAAAGGAAAAAGAGATCATTATTGAAAAAATCCGACGGCTTAGTCCCTGGGTCGAAATCAACTGAGTAAGATCAGGACTCTGAGGATAATTATCGATCGTAATCCGGAGCGGTCACGCCGTTCCCGCAAGCCATGGTGCACTATATCCGGTCTGTGGGGGTTTCACCTTTGAAGAGAGCAAGGACCTGCCCTTCAATCAAATCTTGCCGGTGTGAAGGAAGTTTCATTGGCTTCAAGATGTAGATTGGGATAAAACCTTATGGGTGATGAAAAAGGAAGAAGGTTAATCGTCGTCTCGAATCGACTGCCAGTGCGGGTCGAGGATGTAGAAGGCGAGTTCCAGTACCAACAAAGTGTGGGTGGTCTGACCACGACGATCGATGTGTTGCGAGAGCGGTTGGATATGATCTGGTTCGGAACACCGGGATTGAACGTGGAAGATGAACGGTCTGAGTCCGAAATTAAGACAAAGCTCTGGGAAGATTATAAGTGCGTCCCGTTGTTTGTCGATGCGGAGGAATTTAACCTTTTCTATAACGGGTTTAGCAACGGGAGCATCTGGCCGATGTTCCATTATTTTCCGCAGTATGCACATTACGATAAAATTGAATGGCAAGCCTATCACGATATCAATCAGAAGTTCCGTGATGAAATCGTGCGCTTTGCTCGACCTGGAGATCTCATTTGGGTGCATGACTATCACCTCATGCTCCTACCGGCGATGGTGCGTGAAGTGCTTCCGGATGCGCCGATTGGATTCTTCTTACATATCCCCTTTCCCTCTTATGAAATCTTCCGTGCGCTCCCTTGGCGTAAGGAGATACTGGAAGGTTTATTGGGGGCGGATTTGGTGGGTTTTCATACGTTCGGCTATGCTCGCCACTTCATCAGCAGCATAATGCGCATTCTTGGACTGGAACATGAATTTGGGCAAGTCACTGTGGGTGATCGTGCTGTCAAGATCGACACATTTCCACTGGGTGTCAATGTGGACCGTTTCTCCTCCGCCATAGAAGATGAAGCTGTCCAGACAGAGCTCAGAGACCTCAGGCAGAAAACAGCGGGGCAGAAAGTTGTCCTTTCTGTCGATCGGTTGGATTTTACGAAGGGCATCCTCCACCGATTGAATGCCTATGAAAAATTCTTAATGGAACATGAGGAGTGGCACGAGCGGGTCACCCTTGTTTCTCTTCTGGTGCCTTCTCGGACCCATGTCCCAGAGTATCAGCTTATCAAAAGCCAGGTCGACGAGATGATTGGCAGGCTGAATGGCAAGTTCAGTCAGCCTGGATGGACGCCCATCTGGTACCTCTATCGATCCGTCCCGTTTTCAGAGCTCATCGCGCTCTATCAGCTTGCAGATGTGGCGTTAGTGACACCGCTGCGTGATGGAATGAACCTGGTCGCGAAGGAATACGTGGCATCTCGGCCAGATGGAACGGGCGTGCTTGTCTTGAGTGAGACGGCGGGCGCCGCGGCTGAACTCGGTGAGGCGATCCTGGTCAATCCTCATGATGAGGAGATGATGGTGGATGCGATTAATCGCGCGTTGTCGATGCCGGTAGAGGAACAAAAACAGCGCAATTTTATCATGCGCGCCCGGCTGCGTCGATACGATACGGATCGTTGGGCAGACGATTTCATCAACCAGCTCGAATGGGCTCAGTCGCTTCATGCAGGACAACAGCCTCGGCGTCTGCTCAGCGATCTTCAGGAGCAGGTTCTCCATGATTTTCAAAAAGCTGAAAAAAGGCTGATGCTTCTTGACTATGATGGAACGCTTGTGTCGTTTGCCCGAACACCGGAAGGTGCGAAGCCAGATAATGAACTACTCGAACTGTTGTCAACGCTGGCTGGCTCATCAAAGAACACTGTAGTGGTCATCAGCGGTCGTGATGCCGACACTCTGGAAGCCTGGCTCGGCACCACGGGTGTGGATATGGTCGCGGAACATGGGGCCAAGACGCGGCTTGCAGGAGATGATGGCTGGCAGATTACCGAGGAAGATTATTCAATCGAGTGGAAGGCACGGCTGCGGCCTGTGTTTGAAGTGTATGTGGATCGCACACCCGGGGCATTGTTAGAGGAAAAAGGAGCTGCGCTCGTGTGGCACTACCGCAGAGCCGATCCCGGATTGGGTGAGCTCAGGGCAGCCGAACTCATCCAGACATTGGAGGGATTCGTAGCGAATACCTCGCTGCACATACTGCAAGGCCACAAGGTCATTGAGGTGAAACCGAGCACGGTGAGCAAGGGTAAGGCTGCACAGCCCTGGCTTACGCGAAAACCACGCAATGATTTCGTCCTTGCAATTGGCGATGATGTCACGGATGAGGCCCTTTTTGAAACCGTACCTGAGGACTGCTGGTCCGTGAAGGTCGGCATACCGGGTCATTCGAAGGCACGCTTTTATCTCTCCGATCCCTTCGAAGTGAGGCGCTTACTGCGCGCACTCATCGCGGCAATGGATGATTGAACGATTTAATGATTCCCTGAAATAATGGGATTGATATAAATCACCGTCCCTAAAAAACAGGGAAGAATATACGGAAGAGATCCATGTCAACAGAAAAATCGAGGGACAATCGGGTTATTTTTGGAGTGAGCCTCCTGGTGCTCATCGGTGTATGCCTGTGTGTGTTCCTTTGTATTATCTTGCTTACGGGGATCGGCGTTGCGTTGGGATTCAACGGACTGCCCGTCAACATCGACCCGATCTATTACTAGCGGAAATAAACTCAAGAAACCTGCTGGTGTGGTTAATCATTCATTTAAAACCAAACTGTAGTGATAGGTTTGAGTTGAAGAAAAACCAAAACAAGGGCGCATCCATTCTGGGTGTGCCCTTGCTTGTTAAAACGATATGGGATTGTAAAAAGGTAATCGGATATTCATTATTGACTCACGCCGTAAACATGGATTCTTCCCTCTGGATCGCCGAACACAAGGAGTTTTCCATCCGGGCTCAA
>SDBS01006109.1_pt1 | contig 11726 bp, 8 predicted proteins | sample 2277091 | NCBI WGS metagenome assembly SDBS01 (sample SAMN10404972, study PRJNA504765) | marine sediment metagenome | isolation source: marine sediment core GS10_PC15, 163 cmbsf | place: Arctic Ocean: Southern Knipovich Ridge | collected 2010 | reverse complement strand
ATTGTTGTTTTTGGATAAACAGTTAATATACTCAAAACCAGTATGTTAACCTAACAATCGTGCTGCTTTTTATTAACTTATTTTGTTGGTTTTCAACATTTTATTTAACTGCGAAACTTTAGTATATTACTTGATGATTAATCTAAAAAAAGTACTCCCTGTTCTGATGGCCGCAATTTTAATGGGCTTTGCTGATATTGTAGGTGTGGCCACAGGGTATATTAAGAAAGATTTTGGACTAACGGATGATCTTGCTCAATTAATCCCTTTCATGGCTCTTGTATGGTTCTTCTTTTTATCTGTTCCAACAGGAATTTTACAGGACAAATATGGGAAGAAAACCATGTTGAATATTGGCATGGGATTAATTGGCCTGGGGATGCTGATACCTTTATTCCACTATTCATTCGCTGTTATGCTCTCTGCGATGGTTCTCATGGGAATTGGAAACACAATTGTTCAGGTTTCTGCCAATCCTCTGTTAATGAATGTTGTCCCAAAAGATAAGTTTTCCAGCTTTATGAGTTTATCCCAGTTTCTTAAAGCTATCAGTTCATTACTGGGACCCATAATCACAACATTTGTTGCAGTACAATTCGGAAACTGGAAACTGGTATTTGCGGTTTATGCTGTTACCTCCCTTCTTGCAGTATCGTGGTTATATTTTACCAGAATTGAGGAATCAAAGAGTAATGAAAAACCTGCAACATTCAAATCCTGTTTCAGTTTGCTGAACAACAGGTTTGTAATATTTATGGTCCTTGGAATATTTTTTCTTGTAGGGGCAGATGTAGGAATGAATACGAATATTGCAAATTACCTGCAAACCTCATTCGGCCTTTCTCTCGAACATGCCTCACTGGGTATTAGCATTTATTTTGCAGCCTTAATGATCGGCCGTTTTATGGGAGCCATAATGTTAAACTGGGTGCCTGCACAAAAGTTTCTGCTTGGAACTACAGCTTTAGCCTTGGTGAGCATGCTTGCCATGATATTTGCTCCTTCAGTGATGGTTGCAAGAATTGCCATTTTTATGGCAGGGCTCGGTTCCGGGAACCTTTTCCCATTAATTTTTGCCATTACACTTGAAAAGATGCCGAATCGTGCAAACGAGGTTTCAGGACTGATGATCATGGCAATTTCCGGGGGAGCCATTATCCCTCCACTAATGGGAGTATTGAGTGCCAATGTAGGTATGGTCGCCAGCTTAATGGTTTTGGTTATTTGTATGCTATATATTCTGGGGGCAAGTATTTATGCCTTAAAAAATAGGTAGATAATGGAATATAAAGGAAGATACAAAATCTTTGATCCTGCGCAGATAGTTACATATCCGGTATCGGAACGGTCAAACAAAGTAAAGCTTGGTGATCTGGTCGACCCGGATTTTATTAGCGGAATGACCCTTGATGTCCAGAAGGATGTTGAAGATAATATTGTTCTTCTTGCCAGGGAAATCGTTTCTGCCAGGGAAAAAAACAAACCTGTGCTGTTTTTTACCGGTGCCCATCTGATAAAGAACGGACTTGGCAGATTACTGGCGGATCTTGTCAAGCGTGACCTGTTTACAATAATTTCAGGTAATGCCGCTACCTCAATACATGACTTTGAACTGGGTCTGATCGGGGAGACAAGTGAATACGTCCCCCAGGCGCTCGAAAAAGGCCAGTTCGGGATGGCATTTGAATTCAACTATATTAATGCTGCCCTTATACTTGGGAACAGGTACAGGCTCGGCTACGGTGAATCAGTTGGCAGAATGATCTGTGATGAGTCTTTCCGGAAGGAGATAGCAAAAATTCTCGAACCGGAAAATCTATCTATTGAATTCAAGCATCCGGAACTTAGTGTGCAGGCTGTTTGTTATAAAAATAAAATACCCTTTACCATTCATGCCGGGATAGGCACGGATGTTCTCGACCAGCATGTCTATTTCGACGGCCAGGCAAAAGGGGGATGTTCAGGGAGGGATTTCCTCATCTATACCAATGAAATTTCCAGACTTACCGGGGGAGGAGTGATACTTAATGTGGGCAGTGCGGTTACCGGACCGGAAGTGTTTCTGAAAGCAGCATCAATGGCCGGTAATATCGGGCATGTTCCGGATAAGATCATAACGGCCAATTTTGACCTGAGACCCTACAATCCTGATAAATTTACTGATGAAAACTCTGTCGCTTATTATTATCGCGACCAGAAAAGTATTGTAACCCGGGTTCCCCAGGCTTATAGAGGGAAAGGTTATTATATCGGAGGAAATCAGAAACAGACCATTCCCCTGTTGTATAAAAAATTGCTTGAGCTTCTGTAATGATCTGTATTTAATACCACTAAAACATTTACGCGTGAAACAAGACCGGATTAAGGAAATACTGGAAAAAATCAGCAGTGTAAGAATTGCCGTATATGGAGATTTTTGCCTGGATGCTTACTGGCTCATGGACCCTGATGGTTCGGAGGTTTCAGTTGAAACCGGACTGAAAGCCGAAGCCGTTGCAAAGCAGAAATACTCACCGGGAGGGGCCGGTAACATTGTGGCAAATCTGGCTGCACTGAAACCTGCTGCCATAACAGTTATCGGCGTTGTCGGTAATGATATTCAAGGCCGCGAACTTTCTTCCCAGCTTCAGGCTTTGGGTGCCGATACAAGTTCGTTGACAATTCAGGATGAAGATTTTAATACATATACATATACGAAGAAAATTTATGGGGAAAAGGAAGACCCACGTATTGATTTCGGGTTGAAAAACAGGCGGTCCGGAGATGCTGATGCAGAGCTGCTGAAGAATATCCAATCAGCGCTCGAAAACCATGATGCCCTGATATTCAACCAGCAGGTAACAGGCAGTATCACCAATAAGGATTTCATCAATGAAAGTAATAAACTTTTTGAGCGGTTCAATGACAAAATTGTGGTACTCGATTCCAGACAGTATAATGCCAGTTTCCGGAATGTGTACCGTAAGGCGAATGAAATTGAAATAGCCGTTCTTAATGGCCTCGACGTAAACCCTCAGGATTATATCTCAATCTCAGATGTAAAGACTTACGGAACCAGGGTCTATGAGCAATATGAGAAACCTGTTTTTGTTACTTGCGGGGCCCGTGGCATTGTATGCATTGATTCTTCAGGAATAAGCGAAATTCCCGGAATACAATTGTTAAAAAAGCTTGATACAGTTGGTGCCGGTGATACCACCATCAGTGCACTTACCTTATGTCTGGCTGCGGGTATTCCCCCTGCAGAATCAGCTGCATTTGCGAATCTCGCCGCGGCTGTAACCGTGCAAAAACTGTTTACTACCGGAACAGCATCGGGTGAAGAGATCATTGAATTGATCAAAGTTGTTGATTATAACTATCAGCCTGAACTGGCGGCGGATCTGCGCCAGGCAATTTACCTGCCGGACTCCGAGATCGAACTATGTTACAGCGATGTTGTTTCAAAAACAGGGAATATAAAACATGCCTTATTCGATCATGACGGTACCATCAGTACTTTGAGACAGGGCTGGGAAATGATTATGGAACCCGTCATGATAAAAGCAATCATGGGAGAAAAATACGAGACTGCAGATAATAAACTTTACCAGGAGGTACGAAAACAGGTTCTCAGATTCATCGACATGTCAACCGGAATTCAAACCATTCTTCAGATGGAGGGCCTTGTTGAGATGGTTGATGAATTTAATATAGTTCCAAAAGCAGAAATCCTGAATAAGTTTGGTTATAAAAAGATCTATAATGATGCCCTGATGGAGATTGTCTCCAGGAAGCTTGAGAAACTCGGAACAGGGCAACTGAACACTGATGATTTTACCCTGAAAGGATCCACCGGTTTTCTTAAAGCTCTGAAAGAAAAAGGAGTAAAACTTTACCTGGCCAGTGGCACTGATAAAGCCGATGTTATTAATGAAGCTCAAATACTGGGTTATGCCGGCCTTTTCGACGGTGGTATCTATGGTTCTGAAAATGACATTAAGAAGTATTCAAAAAAGATGATCATAAACAAGATCATTAAGGAAAATAATCTCAAGGGGAATGAATTGGTTGTATTTGGAGACGGACCGGTCGAGATCAAGGAATGTATTAAATCCGACGGGATTGCAATTGGAGTAGCCAGCGATGAAATAAGAAGATTTGGCTTAAATCAGGAAAAGCGCACGCGGCTGATCAAGTCCGGTGCCCGGATTATTATACCCGACTTCTCACAAACAGACAAACTACTGGACTTGCTGATTAACAAATGATATTGATGGAAAGAACATGAATATAAAAACTCTTTCAGGCAAATATTATCTGGGATATGATATTGGCGGGACGAAGTGCAGTATAGTATTAGGAGACAATGATTTTAACGTATATGAGAAAATAGTTTTTTCAACTAAGACAGAGAGAGGCTACCAGGAAATTATTGATGACTTTAAAAAACATACATACGCTTTCTTCGGGAAGTATGAAAAGAGTAATTTAGTTAAAATTGGGATCAGCTGTGGCGGACCACTTGATTCAGAAAAAGGGATTATTTATTCTCCTCCCAATCTGCCCGGATGGGATTCAGTGCCGATTGTTGAAATTTTCAAAAAGGAATTTGATGTAAATGTTGAGGTCCAGAACGACGCAAATGCCTGTGCCCTTGCCGAATGGATGATGGGAGCAGGTGCCGGTACAAAAAATATGATATTTCTGACTTTCGGCACGGGAATGGGTGCCGGTCTTATATTAAACGGACAGCTTTATACCGGGACCAATGATCTGGCAGGGGAAGTCGGTCATATCAGAATGGCCGAAGATGGCCCTGTTGGCTTTGGCAAAGCAGGTTCCTTTGAGGGTTTTTGCAGTGGTGGTGGAATTGCCCAATTGGCCGTAAGTATTATTTCAGAAAAACTCCTGGTAGGAGAAACGGTTGATTTCTGCCCTTCAGAAGACCTGCTTAACGATATTACAGCCAGAACGGTATTTGAAGCCGCAATCGCGGGTGATCCTGTTGCAAAAGAAATTGTTCATATTTCGGCCGATTATTTGGGGAAAGGCCTGGCCGTTTTAATCGACATACTGAATCCTGAATGCATCGTGATCGGAAGTATTTATACAAGAAATGCAAAACTTCTAAAGCCTCATATTGAAAAGGTTCTAAAACGTGAAGCCATTCCAGCTGCCAGAAAAGTTTGTAAAATAGTACCTGCGGCTCTTGGTGATAATATCGGCGATTACGCTGCTTTATGCGTTGCATTAAATTAAACCATTTTCGAGTGAAAGAAGAAGATATATTAAATGAGATGATCAGTCGTTATCCTGATCTGGAAACCTGCAAAAACGATATCAGGAAAGCTTGCAGGGCAGTAATTGATTGTTACTCAAATCACGGGAAGCTTTTATTATGTGGAAACGGGGGTAGCTGTGCCGATGCAGACCATATCGTTGGTGAACTTATGAAAAGCTTCGAAAAGAAACGTCCGATTGATAAAAAACTCGAAGAGGGTCTGAAAACCGTTTCCGGGGAGAGGGGCACATTCATTGCGGAAAGGTTACAAAACGCACTGCCTGCCATATCATTAAACTCACATGCAGCCCTTTATTCCGCTATATCCAATGATATTGATGCCAGCCTTGTTTTTGCCCAGCAAATTGCAGGCTATGGAAGAAAAAATGATGTATTGATCGCCATGAGTACTTCAGGAAATTCTCAAAATATTGTTGATGCTGCTATTACTGCAAAAGCGAAAGGGCTCATTGTCATTGGCCTGACCGGGCAAACCGGAGGTCAAATGAAGCAATACTGTGATATTGCAATCTGTGTCCCCGCAACCAGTACTCCTGAAGTTCAGGAATTTCATCTTCCTGTTTATCACACCATCTGCAAAATCGTAGAAAACAGATTTTTCTAAAAGGAGGAATCATAATGAAGAAAATAAGTTATATCACCGGTCTGGTTTTATTTGTCCTGATTCTCAGCCAATGCCGTATTGAATCAGAACAAAAAGATAAATCATCGACGCTAACAGTTGGTCCCCAGCCGGATGGAAGCATATTGGTCCCAACCAACCAGCTTCTGCGGCCGGCAGGATTTCAGATCCTGTTCCCCGGCCGCCCGGTAGATCTTGCACTCAGTCCTGATGGAAAATGGCTTGCCGTCCTGAACAAGAATTCGCTTGATTTAATACGTGTTCTGGATCGAACGATCATGCAAACACTGCCCCTCAAAGGTGGCGGATCATTTAACGGGGTCTCATTTTCTGCTGACGGAAAACAAATTTTTACAAGCCAATCAAGAGATAAAATATTTATTGCTCAAAAAGATAAAGACAATATCTTACACTGGATAGAACCGGTGCAATTCGGGCGGCCGGACATCGGAGGGCATCCGGTTCCGGGTGGTTTTGCTATCGGTGAGGGTGGCGATATGCTGTATGTACCGCTCAGCCGGAGTAATTCCATGGCTGTTGTTGAATTGCATGATGCGTCCATAACAGAAATTCCAGTTGGTATTTCTCCTTATGAAGTAATGTTTCTCTCTTCCCGAAAAGCCTATGTAAGCAATTGGGGCGGCAGACGGCCGGAGCCCGGTGAACCAACCTATAAAACATCCGGCAGCGAAATACTGATAGACCCTGAAACTGGAATTGCCAGTAGCGGTACAGTCTCTGTAATTGATCTTGAATCACGCAGCCAGATCAATAGTATAGAAGTTGGTTTGCATCCCGGGGCCATGGTTCTCAGTCCAGATAAAACCCGCCTCTATGTTGCCTGTGCAAACAGTGATATTATTTCAGTAATAGATACTAAAAACGATGCTGTTATTGACGAAATATCAGTGCGTATGGAAAAAGATTTACCATTTGGCAGCGCTCCCAATGCCCTGGCCATTTCTCATGACGGTAAACAACTGTTTGTTGCCAATGGAACTGATAACGCTCTCTGTGTTATCCGGCTTGATAATAATAATGAAATAGCAGGTTTCATTCCAACTGGATGGTATCCAGGTGCAGTTATTATTGATAAAGATGCAAAATTCCTGCTCGTTGCTAATACGAAAGGCATTGGTTCGAGGAATATGCGAGCCGACAGGCCCGGATACAATGCGCATAACCATATGGGCAGTATCTCTGTTATTCCACTGCCTGATCAGATCACGCTTAATGAAATGACAGAAGTTGTCAAAGAGAATAATTCATTCCCGCAGATGATGAAACAGCTGGCCCCGAAGAATAAAGCCAGGCGCCGGGCAGCTGTTCCCCAGTTTCCGGGACAGGAATCTCATTTTAAACATGTGGTTTATATAATTAAGGAAAACCGGACTTATGACCAGGTGTTTGGTGATTTAAAGCAGGGTAATGGTGATACATCTTTGGTTCACTTTGGATGGGAAGTCACGCCAAATCATCATGCCCTCGCTGAGAGCTTTATACTTATGGACAATTATTACTGCAGCGGTGTTCTCAGTGCGGATGGTCATCAATGGACGGATGAGGCCTATGTTACTGATTATATTGAAAAGTTCTTCGGTGACTTTCCGCGCAGCTATCCTTACGATGGAGGTGATCCGCTGGCTTACGCTTCATCGGGTTTTATATGGGATAATGTGTTGCGGCACGGTTTAACTTATCGCAACTATGGAGAATTTGTTGATGCAATCATCGAACCTAAAGATGCCACATTTACAGATATATACCAGGACTTTTTAAATGGTACAAACAGAATCAAAATTCGGGCAAAATCAAATCTGCCACAGATGGATCCTTATACCTGTCCAACATTTATTGGCTTCCCTGAAAAGGTCCCGGATGTATACCGTGCAGCAGAATTCATAAAAGAACTTAAAGAATTTGAAAAGAATGACAACTTCCCGAATTTCATTATCATGCTCCTGCCCAATGATCATACATCAGGAACAAAGCCCGGTCTGCCTACTCCCAGGTCTGCTGTAGCAGATAATGATTTAGCGTTGGGGCGGATTGTGGAAGCTATCTCCCAAAGTAAATTCTGGAACGAGACATGTATCTTCGTAACCGAAGATGATCCTCAGGCTGGTCTTGATCATGTTGACGGGCACCGGACCGTTGGTCTGGTAATCAGTCCCTATACAAAACGCGGACAGGTTATCTCAACAAATTATTCCCAGATAAATATGTTCCGGACCATTGAGAATATTCTCGGTCTTCCTCCATTGAACCAGTTTGACCTTGCAGCTGAGCCAATGTTTGATTGTTTCACCGCCAAACCGGATTTTTCACCCTATACGGCATTGCCAAATATTATTCCGCTGGACGAACTAAACCCGGAGCTAAGCCTCCTTTCAGGAAATGCCCGTTACTGGGCGGAAAAATCCATGGAGCAGAATCTGGATGAACTCGACCGTATTGATGAAGATACTTTCAACCGTATCATCTGGCATTCGGTAAAAGGATATGATGTTCCCTATCCGGTACTGGCCGTAAAATAAATATCTCCACAGAAATGAGTGATATTCTGGGAAGGATTAAAGCTTACTCCGGCTTAATTGGTTTTTTTTCTGTTATTGTAATACTTGCCCTTGTTTTTCACTATCCAATCCAGATAGTGGATGCATTGAGTTCTGAACCGGTTCCCGGCTTTGAGGTAAAAATATCCGTATGGCGCGTGATCTTTGAACCTTTTATCGGGCTATTGTTGTTTTATCTGCGCGCCGATCAGCCATTTTTGGAATTCGCCGTCCTGTTGATCTGGATAATCTCCCTGTTTCTGATTATTCCGGTCGTTTCCACATTGTTTAAAAAAGACAGCAGGGTCCTGAGTGCGATTAAGCATAAATTCCTCGCATGGTTAAAAAAAATCCCTTTGATTTTAAGTATCTGGTCCGGATTGCTGTTACTTATAATCTTTGCATCCCTGCCATCGAACACAATTGTGAATAATCTTGATAATACCATACTGATAAACACTCACAGCCATACCGAATACAGTCATGACGGAATAATATCCCGGGCAGGCCTTCAGAAATGGCATAAACGCAACGGGGTCGATGCTTTTTTTATCACGGACCATAATCATCATGAGAAGACTTTTGAAGCCTTAAAAGCCCAGGAAGACGGAAAACTCCCTGATTCACCCCTGATCCTGTGCGGTGAGGAATTCTCAGGCAGCAACCACATGACCCTGCTGGGATTAAGAAGTAATTTTATTACCAGGGGCCTCACCGATCAGCAGGTTATTGATTCCACTCATGATGATAACGGAATTGTAATTGTAGCACACTGGTTCGATGGTGAACGAAAATCAATACCCTGGTTCATTGATTTAAATGTAGATGGTTTTGAGATAGCTAATCAGGCTACTGGATTGGAGTATGATCGGCGGGTATTTAATAATATTGTAGAGGCCTGTACCTCACATGGCCTGATAATGAATGGAGCAGCAGACTACCACGGATATGGAAGTGCGTGCTTCGTATGGAATGCTCTCGATATTCCCGGATGGCACAGGATGGATATTGACAATCAGCGGGAATCCATCTTAGATATCCTGCGCAGGAAAGATATGAGCAAGGTGAGAGTTCTGCTTTATCATGACCGGGATGTTTTTGATCGTGACCTGGTTCTTATAAGTCCTGTTTATACCCCTGTCAGCTATTTCCGGACATTGAACTTCTTGCAGGTTCTGTCCTGGTTCATTTGGCTGGTTATTATAAAGAACATAAGAAGTTTACTGCCGGGCAGGAAAGGATTTTTGCAACTAAATGCCGGCACTGTCCAGATTCTGGGAATAATGGCATTCTTAAGCAGCCTGTTCATAAATGTTCTTGGAATTATCCTGCTAAATAAATCAAGGCAGCTTGCAGATTACAACGAAATTTATTCAGAGTACGGCACTATTATGCTATGGGTTGGGGCAGGCTTTCTTGTTTACACAATCACTTTGATACTCTTTGAAATCTTGAGCAAACAGAAAATGAAACGAACATGATTGTGACAAGTTATTCTGGATCAATGAGTTAACAAAGTATTATTAAGAAAATTTTAAAAAGAGACAGAATGAAAAAGAAATTAGTATGGACCGGAGGAACGATCCTGGGTATTGTTTTCCTTGTAACGGTGTTTGTGTTCTGGAATTTGCGGGACCGTCATCCCGGCTATGAGATTGATTTGTTCATAACCGGTAAGAATATACCGGGTCAAATACAGACCGGATTTGCTGCTTTACCAATTACACCTGAGATTATAGATACCTGGAATGATGTTAACAATGATGCCAAATACCGGAAAAAGGACGGAGATACATACAATGATAATAATAACAATGGCAAATTTGATGCTTACTGGATAGCCGGATTTGACCAGCAACGTGCTGCAAATGGTGTACACGATGATGTCTGGGCACGAGTGATTGTTTTTGATGACGGTAAAACCCGGCTGGCATTGGTTTCACTCGATGCCATAGGTTTTCGTCATGATGACATCGTTGATGTAAGAGAAAAAATTCCGGCAGATTTGAAAATAGATTATACAATAATTTCAAGTACTCATACACATGAAAGCAATGATCTGATAGGTATTTACGGTGAAAACCTGCTGAAAAGCGGAGTAAATAAGGATCATATGAAGTTTATTAAAGAGCAGACAGTCGCTGCAATCACTGAGGCTGTAAATAATTTGCGCCCGGTCAGACTGTGTTTCGCACAGGATCTTACCGGGGCACAGGAATTAGTAATGGATACCCGGGAGCCTCTTGTTTTTGACGCTGGAATACGATTGATGCAGGCCATTGATATTGAAACAGACTCAACCCTTGGCACTCTTGTTGCCTGGGCAAATCATCCTGAAACACTCTGGTCAGATAACCTGTATATCAGTTCTGATTTTCCTCATTATTTCCGGGAGTATATTGAAAAAGGGGTTTATGACGGGGACAAGCTGCATAAGCCGGGAGTTGGGGGTGTGACCGTCTATATTAATGGTGCTATCGGTGGATTGATGACTACCCGGAGCAGTATGCCTTTGAGAGATCCATTTCTGGATACAACCTATACCGAGGCTTCCTTTGAAAAAGCAAGAGCCCAGGGACAACGCCTGGCCAAGCTTGCACTCGAAGCACTGGATCATCCTGATACACTGGTTGAAAGATCAAACCTCTCTGTTCGTGCAAAAACCATCACCCTTCCCCTGGATAACAAAATATTCCGTTTGGCTGCCATGCTGGGTGTTCTTGATTTCGGAATGACCGGCTGGTTCCGGATACGTACGGAACTTGCTGCATTCACACTTGGACCGGCAAGTTTTTTATGTATCCCGGGAGAGATCTACCCCGAAATCGTCAATGGCGGTGTTGAAGCACCCGCAGGACAGGATTATGAAATCAATCCTATCGAAATTCCGCCAATGCGCGAACTCATGCCTGGAAAATACCGGTTCGTTATCGGTCTGGCCAATGACGAGATAGGATACATTATTCCTAAAAGTCAATGGGACGTAGAAGCGCCATATACCTATAACAGGGATGATGCTCCTTACGGTGAAGAAAATTCAATCGGCCCTGAAACAGCGCCGATCTTGCACAGAGAATTCCAGAAAATTTTAAGTGAATTGTTGCCATAAGACTGGTCAATAATGTATTAATCTGTTCGGCATAACCTCAATCCAGTGTTTCCACTTTATCAAGCCCGTGCTTTTTTGCATATTCCTGGGCCTGGTGGATGAATGCCTGCAATCGAAGCTCAATGGCGGTATCTTCCTGTCCGTCGTAGGGGATAC
>SDBS01006107.1_pt1 | contig 11733 bp, 16 predicted proteins | sample 2277091 | NCBI WGS metagenome assembly SDBS01 (sample SAMN10404972, study PRJNA504765) | marine sediment metagenome | isolation source: marine sediment core GS10_PC15, 163 cmbsf | place: Arctic Ocean: Southern Knipovich Ridge | collected 2010 | reverse complement strand
GCTTGTGTCCGGATCTGGTGCGCGTGACCACCAAAGTCATCGATAAGATATTCAAAGTAGACACGACAGCATACGGGCGTTAGATTGCAGGCTCTGTCACCTGTAGGGGGAGACATCATGCCTAAGGATTCAGAGGAGCTTCCGCCTCCGGCGTTGGAAATGAACGAGGTTGGCGACATGCTACCCGGATGTATTCTTCCGTTCCCGCAGCTCTGTGCGCACCCCGACTGCGAAAAAATACCTATCGTCGGCGTTAACAAACGTTTCGTTTGTGAAGATCATTTGAAATGGGTCCTGAAACCAATGCGCGATATCGTCAGGCTCGTGGAGAAAATGATATGAGAAAAGAGTACTGGTTTGCTGGCTGGGTAGTGATTGTGCTGGTAGGTGTCGCGTACATTCTGCCACCGAGTGACGATCACTGGAGCATGGTGTACGAAGCGATCCAAGTACCAGAGTTAGTGTGCGACGACTTTGGCAACTGTGTGCCCGGAGACCAGAAGCGATTCGTGCTGTTCAACGAAGACGCTCTAACGCGGCAGGAGTGTACCGACCTGTTCGACGAACATCTACGCAGGCTCAACAACAACGCCGCGGTGATCGAGTACGAGATAGGATGCGGGCATCTCATGACCAAGGGGCACGGATATCTTTTCCAGTACCAGAACCAATGGCTGATAGGACCATGAAACGACGAACGTTTATTAAAGGCGCAGTCTCAGCTGCAGTCGCCGCTTCCATTCCAGTCGGTGACGGTGTCGAACTCATGTCCATAGCGCATCCAATTCACCCGGATGTTGTGAAGTACACGCACAAGACATACGCGATTGCCACGGAAGGCATGGATGGAGCGCGCATGGCAGCTGCACTGGCAAGAAGCATGACGCAGACCAAGGAGATCGTCGCGGCGAACGTGTTCAACAAAGCATTCGGAGGATGACATGAAACGATTACTCGCATTATTCTTATTGGTGTTTGCACTGCCAGTTTCTGCGCAGAACATCATCCAGTTCACAGCCGATGTGACGTCGGGCGTGGAAACGGTTGTTCCTGTTCTCACGTGGGACACGATACCCCTCGCTGACGACTGTACTGCGTCGGGCGACTGGTCTGGCAGCAAGGGACCGTCCGGGACGGAGACACTGCCCGCCATCAGCGGGAGCGCTACTTATAACATTCAGTGTGACTGGCTCGACGCGTCGGCGTTGCTCACGTGGACTATCCCGACACAGAACACCGACGGCACAGCTTACACTGACCCGAAGGGATTCAAAGTTTATTACGACATGACGCAGGGTGGACCGTATGTAAACATCAACGACATCGCTAATCCGACTGCGTCAACGCACGTCGTGGCTCCGCTCATTCCGGGGACGTGGTTCTTCGTGGTGACTGCGTACAATCAGAACGACGTGGAGTCAGACGTGAGCAACGAAGCGATGAAGATACTTGGACTGACCACCGAGACAGAGAGCGTGGGGATAACTGTAAACCCCAAGCCTGCCTCGCCGGGGGACCTAATCGTCCAGTAGACCAGTTACCCGGCGGCTGCATTCGATACCACAAAGTAAAATGAGCAAACGAAAGCAAAGACCAGTGAGGTCCGGGAAGGGAAAGCACCGAACGGTAGGTACGAGCTTGGAAGAACCGTGGTTTCAGAAGAAGCGAAGCAAGAATCGAAAGTCAACCAAACTCGCCAAACAATCGCGACGATTTAATAGGAACAAATGACGGACAAAAAACTAAAACAGATCGCGCACTTCATTCGTTGGAGTTTGGAACTCGGCATTCTCTGGTTGCTTGTACTTCCAGAAACTGGTTTTTGGACTACGTTCGTTTTAACGATGCTAACGGTCGGAACTGAGTGGTTTTACTTCGTCCCGAAGGATTGGTCGAAAAATTAGTCCGACAAAAATTTTCTAGATGTGCTATACTAACGTTCCTGTGTAATTCAAGGAGCAGAGTATGCCGACAGCTAGAGACTACGAACTTGCCGTCGAGAGTGTTTGGAATGAAAAATCGACAGCAGCACAACGACGCAACGTTCATCCAAATCTCGCCAAGAGTTTTGTGCGTGCGATGTGGAAGCAAGAGATGGGAGGCAAGCTTCCATGGAGAATCCACATTGGTTCCGGGAACCGACGCACATGGATGAATGACTATGTGTTCACTGTCAACCCCGATCAGGGCTGGCACGACATCAACCACGACATGGGTCACTTCATCGAACGTCGCGGATCGGGTGGGGCACACACTGACAATCAAGTGCGACTGGAGGCTGCGGGAGCAAGACTGATCTGCCGCAGGTTCTTGCGCGACGAGCCCTACGTCGATCCCAAGAAAGGACGCGACCATGTCGCGGATCGTGCATCCCGAGTGGACGCTGGGATTAAGCGCTGGGATGCAAAGCTGAAACGTGCAGCCACTGCGCTGAAGAAGCTCAAGCAGAAGAAGCGCTATTATGATAAGGTCCTCACTGAACGCTCAGTTCAATAATCATCAAAGCCAGAACACACACTTCGGGGCTCCTAGCGAGCCCCTTCTTTTTGGGCTAAGCTCGCCCGACCATGGGTCAGGTTATCTCGTTGAACTTTGGGCTGGTTCATCAGCCTCCGTCGTTTGATTACGACTTCGACTTCGACGATCTCGACGACGAGATAAAAGAACAACTCCCCGAGGACACTGCCGAAGTATTGCAGCTGTTCTCGGACGAGGATCTGCACTTCCTGCGTTGGCGTATTTGCTGGCAGCGCATGGCGCGCAAAAAGCAATTACCCCCGGAAGAGTTTCTCTCGATGGAGAAGCACATCTGGCTCATTCGGTCAGGTCGTGGATTCGGTAAGACGCTCACAGGTGCAAACTGGATTGGTGAACAGGCGTGGATGATCCCGAGCTTCTACGCAGTAATCTCTCCGACGCACGACGACGTTCGGTATACGTGCTTCGAAGGTCCAACGGGCCTGTACTCAGTCATTCCCCCGCAGCTCATTCATGACCGGAATCAAGCGCTTCCCTCTGTTACGCTGAAGAACGGGTCAATCATTCGTGGGTTTGCGGGGGATACTCCTGAGCGATTACGTGGACCGCAGCATGCATCCATCTGGTGCGACGAGATTGCTTCATGGAAGTACCCTCAGGAGGCATGGGACAACATCCTGTTTGGTCTGCGTCTCGGCGAGACTCCACGCATCTGTGTGACAGGTACGCCGAAGCCCACCCCGTTCGTGCGCAGGTTGCAGGCGGACAAACGCACCGTAGATATAGTGGGGTCCACTTACGAAAACCGTGAGAACCTGACCCAGTACTTCTACGACTCGATTGCCAAGTACGAAGGTACACGTGTCGGTCGGCAAGAGATTCACGGTGAGGTACTGGACCCGGAAGAGGAAGGCTTCGTCCAGCGTAGCCAGTGGCGCGTCTGGCCCAGTGACAAGCCAATGCCGAAGTTCACTTACATTGTTATGTCCTACGATCCGGCGTTTACGGAGCGGAACTTCGACAAGCGGAAACAGGAGAATGACCCGACAGCCTGCTCCGTGTGGGGTATCTTCATGCAGCCCCGTAAACGTAAGGCTCCGCTCCCCAACGTTATCTTGTTGGACTGTTGGGAAGATTGGCTGGGATTCCCGAACCTGATCCGTCGCATCAAGAAAGAGATGAAGTACACCTACGGAGATGCTGACGAACCATTAATCAGGCCCGTGGTTGTCTCGAAAAAGAGGCGCGTGAAGCATCAGGGACGTATTCCTGACATCATTTTGATCGAGGAAAAAGCCTCTGGCATCTCTTTGCGCCAGCAACTCGCCGAGGAGAATATCTTGACTCACGGCTACAATCCGGGTAATGAAGACAAGCTAACGAGACTTCATTATGTTTCACCGATGTTCGCGGCAGGCAGAATATGGGCAGTTGAGTCAGAGATCAATCCGGGGAACTTTAAGACATGGGCAGATCCTCTCATCTCCCAAGTGTGTTCGTACGTTGGGCCGGGGTCCATCGAGCGAGACGATTTGCTCGATTCTGCAACACAGGGACTGCGTCTACTCATGGATAAGTTCTTCGGTCCCTTCACGGTGGTTGACACAACTGAAGACCGCGAACGAGCACGGGCACGCGAAATAGCAGAGCGCAGACTTGCCAAAAAGGAAAACCCGTATGGTTGACGCCACCTGTGTTGCGCCGGAAGAAGTCGAACCTTTGCGTTCTATTAAGTGGTGTGACGGCCACTGGGCAGAGCTGATGTTCTCTTTGAGAGAGCACGGGCTGGGAGAGCAGATTGCCGAGGACGCAGAAGAGTTAACTGCGAAATTCGTTCGAGGTGAATTGGACCCGTGTTGGGAAAGCAGCAACATGATCAATATGGGCGCACTGGAGATCTTTGGTCCTGACAGGATCATGGAAGAAAACGCCGGGTGCCCCGTGTGTGCATTTGCAAATATCATTCCTCATGTAGGTGATCTCATGGTACGTAAATATGGGACCTCTCACTGATGGCACAGGAAGAAGTTGAAGCAGTAGGTGCAGTCGAGACATTCGTCGATGTCCCTGACGAAGTAACAGATACCGACGATGGTGGTGCCATTGTAAAAGTCAGTGATGACGTTGCGAAGCGACCAGACCGCACATGGTATGCAAATATCGCGGATGACATTAACGACGAAAAACTGCAGACAATGTGCACGCGTCTCCTCGACGATATCCTACGGGATGGTAAGGCGCGAGAGAAACGCGAAAAAGATTACGAAGAATCGATCAAGCGCACAGGACTGGGTAAGGAGACTCCCGGTGGCGCTGACTTCGAAGGTGCATCTAAAGCAGTGCACCCCATGCTTACTGCTGCGGTAATAGATTTCCAATCGCGTGCGATCAAGGAATTGATGCCACCGAATGGTCCGGTCAAGACTTACATCCCCGGTGACTCTCCTGAGTTAGATCGCTTCAAGAAAGGGGATCGCATCAAGAATTACATGAACTGGCAGTTCTTGGTTCAGATGCAGGACTTCCGTGCCGAGCTGGAACAGCTCCTGTCACAAGTTCCTTTAGGCGGCTCGCAGTACATGCGAATCGTTTACGATGATCACAAGAAACGTCCCGTCTCTACGTATTGGCCCAGTGACGACGTTCTTATCCCCTACGCATCTTCAAACTTTTACACCTCAGAACGTGTGACTTTCGTTGAACACATTACTTCGTTTGAATTCAAGCAGCGTGTTAAGAGCAAGATGTACATTGACATCGGGGATGTTCCTACTGCATCTGCTAACGAGGAACCAACGCGACCTGCAAAAGCGACCGCTGCTGTGGAAGGTAAAGATCAGGTAGCACCCTACAACGAAGATGGACTGCGTAATGTCTACGAAGTCAATTGTTGGTCCGACGAACTGGAAGAGAAATACGACTGGGCTCCATATCGCGTTACTATCGATGGTGCTGCCAGAAAAATTGTTGCTGTCAATCGTAACTGGGAAGAAGAAGACGAAACTAAACAGCCTCTGCACTGGGTAGTTGAGTTCCCGTTCATACCGTGGCGTGGAGCGTGCTCTATCGGACTGGGACAGATGATTGGTTCGTTGTCTGGTGCCGCCACTGGTGCACTGCGTGCTCTTTTAGATACGGCACACATGAACAACATTCCCACCTTGCTACGACTCAAGGGGGCAAACTTCAGCGGACAGAGCAAAGAACTACGTGTTGCCGCGGTTACTGAAATCGAAGGCGGCATTGCCGGTGATGACATTCGTAAGCTCATCATGCCGGTGCCGTTTAATCAGCCATCGAATGTTCTGCTCGAACTGTTAGGTGTTGTTGACGGTCTGGGTAAAGGTGTCGTGCAAACGACCTTCGAGAAGCTGGGCGATCAAAGCACTCAGATGCCAGTGGGAACGACGCTCGCACTGATCGAAGAGGGCATGACCGTCTTCAGTGCTATCCACCTCCGCATGTTCCAATCTATGAACATGGTCCTGAAGATCATGTGCCGGATTAACCGGATGTACCTCGATGAGGAAGAGCTTAAAGATGATGTCGGAACTGTTCTTGCTTACCGGAAGGATTTCGATCCTCCGCATGACATCATGCCGGTTGCAGATCCAGAGATTTTCTCCGACGTCCAGCGCATGGCGCAATTGCAGGTTGTTGCAGATCGTGCTGCAGCGATGCCTGAGGTTTACAACGTCAAAGAAGTCGAGAAGCGCATTCTCGAACGAACCAAGATTCCGAATCCCGACGAACTACTTCTTCCTGATGACACACCAGAGCAGACGAACGCAGTCAATGAGAACGCAGCTATGTCACTGGGCAGACCTGTCGCTGCATTCCCTGATCAAAATCATTTAGCGCATTTGCAGGTCCACCTTGACTATGCAACGTCGCCTCTCTTGGGGCTGAATCCCCTAGTTGCTCCACGTTTTATTCCTATGCTCATGGGGCACCTTGTCGAACACATTGCGCTTTATTACGTCGAGTACAATGTTGACCTCCTGCAGGCTTCTACGAATATGAGTGAGGACCAGCTGAGCCAGATGTTGAAGCTGCAAGATCCTGAAGTGCGCAAGGAGATGGATAAAAACCTTGCACTCCAATCGCAGGAAGTGGTTCCAGCAGTGAACAAAGTCTTGGCAGGTATCCAGCCAATTATTCAGCAGTTGCAGCAGACCATGCAGGAGCTGCAGCCTGAAGAGCCACAGCCGCCGGTCGATCCGAACGCTATGGCAGCAATCGAGCAAGAGCGTGAAGCTGATACAGCACGAGATGAACGAGAGCGCGAGCGCACGCAGTTGACTCTCGTGGACAAACGCGAAGTGCGTGAGCACGAGAAAGAAATGACTTTTATGGAGCTTGACGCCGAGGAGCGACAGAAGGCTTTAGAAGCGGCACGTGATGAAGCAACGAAAGCTCAAGAGTACGCTGCTCGACTCGAAGAGCTTATGGAGCGCGAACGTGGCGAAGACGAGCGTACTGAGATAGAAACAGCTTCGCGTGAACTCATGAACAGAGAGGATAATCTCACAGCTCTTGAGATCGCAGGCGAAAAGGCAGTGACTGATCGGAAGAAGATCACGACCGGTGAGGGCAAAACGAACCCCCGGCCTCGTACGGATACCTAAGGTAGGTTGATTCGAGACGCAGATGTAGAACTGACAGGACTGTTCCGCGAGGACTCCATATTCAATAGGAGAAAACGATGAAAGGCGACGTACATAGTAAAGGCATGAGCAAGTACCCGAAGGGACCGATCCGGCAGCATCATTCGCTGGCTACGGGAGCGGGGCTACAGAAGCCAAACACTGCAGATAAAGGTGGTGGCTTCGATACTTGTGGCAAGGGTCCGGTGTCAGAGAACATGGGTAAGGGCGGCACAATCTCGTCCAGCGGTGACACGGGAGGTCCGCGTGGCGGAAAAATTCCGGCGTCAAAGATGACACCAGCGTAATTCGGCGTTACGATGCCCGCCGAGACTGTGATTTTGCAGAGACTTCTGCAAAGGCTGAAGGAGGAGCAAGCCGCGTGCGTTAACTTGCTGGCGACACCGAAAGACAAATCAGCTTTCGGATACGGTGAAGCAAGTGGCATGTACCATGGCTTGTGTCGCGCCGAGCAGCTGTTCGAAGAAGTAGTTGGGGAAGAGGAAGACAGGACCTAATAATGGTAGCGAGTGCTCAACGATTGCAGCTGGACTACGATTCTGTAGATCAAGCCTTTCCGGATTTAGATCCGGGCTTGGTGCCATTCGGCAGCAGGGTTTTGGTTCAAAAGCGATCACCGAGAACGCGATCTAGGGGTGGACTCATTGTTCCAGATGAGGTTCAGGAGACTGAGTTTTGGAACACTCAGGTCGCTAAAGTCATATCTCTTGGTCCGGGTGCTTTTAAGAATCGCGACACTCTGGAGGCTTGGCCCGAAGGAAACTGGTGTAAAGAAGGTGCCTATGTACGTGTCCCCAAATACGGTGGGGACAGATGGTTCGTGCATACCTCCGAAGAAGTGGCTAAAGAAACTGGTGTCGAGAAGGCTTGTTTCGTTGTGTACAACGATCTGGATCTGGTCGGTGAAATCACGTGTAATCCCATGGACGTTATCGCTTATCTGTAGGAGATGAAGCATGTCCCCCGAAAATGAAGTCGTTAAAACCGACGAAAAAGAAGAAGAAGAATTCGTTGCCGTCGAAGAAGAGGCCGAGGGTGCTCCGCCTGAGGACGCTGAACAGGAAGAGGAGGGCGAAGGCGAAGGCGAAGAGCAAGATGAGCGTCTTGCTGCCGACCAAGAGGACGAAGAGGATAAAAAGGCTCGACGTCGCTCTGAGAATAAGAACCGTCGTACGCGTCAGAAGGAAGCACGAGAGCGCAATGATCGTGAACTAAATTTCCTCCGTACCCGCAACGAAGATCTGGAGCAACGTTTCAGTCGCTTTGAACAAGAGACTGATGCTCGTATTTCTGGCAGTGAAATCGCTAACATTGACACCTCTATCAATAAGGCGCGTGCCGATCTCCAGCTTGCCAACACAGTTATTCAACAGGCTGTCGAACAAAACGATGGTAAGAATCTTGCTGAGGCACTCAATCACCGTGACACCATTCGTGATAATCTTCGCGATCTTGGTGAAGCTAAAGGCTACTTATCGACGCCTCGTCGGAGTGGTAGTGATTACGTACAGCAGCAACTGGACCCACGACATGTCGCTCATGCACAGCAATTTATGATCGACCACGACTGGTGGGACCCTCAGGGGCGTGATCAGGACTCCGTTAAAGTTTTGGAGCTTGACCGCGCACTGGTCATGGAGGGGTTTGACCCCACGCAAAAAGATTACTGGGACGAGTTACGAACTCGTACCGAAGACGCAATACCCAAGCGGTCTGATTCTGAAGGTAACGGACAACGACAACCTTCGAATAAGAACCGCGGACCTTCGTTTCGAACTGGTGGGCGGGAACGTCCACTGAAGGCGAACGAAGTTTACATCAGCCCTGAGCGTAAAGCCGCAATGGAAGAAGCTGGTGTGTGGGATGATCCAGTGCTCCGCAATAAGTATCTGAAGTCGTATTCCGATTACGACAAACAAGCTGCGGAGGGAGCATAATCATGGTAGCAAGACGTAAAACAGACACGAGACTGAATTCCGAGACATCGGGAGTACGCGCTGATCGTCACATGCAAGACCGGGCTGTGACAGAAAACCGCGAGCTGTCAGACGATGACCGGGTGGCTGAGTTTCGCCAGCAATACTTTCAATCTGCATTGCCAGACATTCCAAAAATACCGGGTTACCACGTTTGTTGGCTGACCACGGAGAATCCACGTGATCCGATTCACTCACGCGTTCGGCTGGGCTACGAGCCGATCAAAGCGTCGGACATCCCCGGCTGGGACCATGCGTCCATTAAAACCGGTGAGTGGGCAGGCTGCATTGGCGTAAACGAGATGATAGCTTTTAAGCTTCCCATCGCATTGTACGAAGCGTACATGCGCGTCAATCATCATGAGCAACCTCTCGAAGAAGAGAAAGCGCTCAGCAGTCAACTCCGTGAGATAGAAGCTGAGATGAACGCTGCCGCGAAACGCGGCACCATAAATTTGGAACTTGAAGACGGCACAGCAGCATTGGGAGTGGCACCGGAACCCCCTCCTTTTGCAGTTACATCGGGGGAGGCTTCGGATGATCTTTAATCTAGCATTCGGAGGCTCATATCATGAGTTCTGTAGCTTCTCCGTTCGGGTTAAAGCCAGCTTTCCATCCCTCAGGGATTATTAGACAGCAGCTGAGTACGATTATCAGTGGCTTTGCCACGAACATTTTTCAGTTTTCTCCAGTGCGTATTGACGACACAACGGGCGCTCTTGTGCCTGCTGCTGCCGGTGCAACCAATGTACTTGGTGTCTTCGCGGGCGTTGAGTTCACGGGTACCGACGGCAGACGCCGTGTCGGCAATAATTGGGAAGCCAATCAGGTAGCGACAGAAATCGTCGCTTACTACGTTGGTGACCCGTTAATGGTGTATGAAATCCAAGGCGACGGTCCTGTTCTGCAGGCCAACGTCGGTGACATGGGTGATTACACTGCACTGGCTGGAAACGTCACAACCGGTCTGTCTAGCGTCGCGCTGGATGTGTCCTCTTTGGGGAATGCGGCTGCTACGCTTCGCGTAGTTGGCGTAAACCCTGCGGCTGATAATGTCGTTGGTGACTTGTTCACCATCGCACAGGTTCAGATCGCTGAGCATGCATATCAGCTCAATGCGGTCATCAAGACGTAATCGGTTCAACTAACAGGAGACTAAGTTATGGCTGTCCCAATGAGGTCAACCGACTTTAGGTCCATTGTTGAGCCAATTCTCAATGAGACCTTTGACGGTATCTACAACCAACGCGCCGACGAGTGGAAAGGCGTCTTCAAGGATCGGAAGGGCACCCCCCGTTCGTACCACGAAGAGCCAGTCCTGTTCGGTTTCAACGCTGCGCCGGAAATGCCTGATGGCACTCCGGTCACATTCGACGCAGGCGGAGTGCTGTTCATTCAGCGTTACGTCTACAAGGTATTCGGTCTTGCATTCGCATTGACCAAGGTCCTTGTCGAAGATGGCGATCACATCCGCATCGGAAGAATTTATTCCGAGCATCTCGCTCAGTCAATGATCGAGACGAAGGAAACACTGTGTGCGAATATCCTTAACCGGGCATTCAACGGTGCTTTCGTCGGAGGTGATGGTGTAGCACTCAACGTGACCAACCATCCAATTGCGCCGGGAGGCTCAGCGGGTGGTGTGTTCTCGAATCTGTTAACGACTGCTGCGGCTCTGTCGCAAACGTCACTTGAGCAACAGCTCATTCAGATTCGCAATGCTGTGGACAATAACGGCAAGCGAATCCGGTTGACGCCGCTCAAGATCGTTACGGGTCCGAGTCAGGTCTTCCAAGCTGAAGTCCTCTTGAAATCTGTCCTGCGTGCAGGTACGGCTAACAATGACATCAACCCGATCCTGTCCATGGGGCTCTTGTCTCAGGGTCAGGCAAACCTGTCGCGTATCACTTCGACAACTGCATGGTGGGTCCAGACGGACGCTCCTCGTGGTTTGCAGATGATGATGCGTCGCGGGCTTGAAAAGTCGATGGAAGGCGACTTCGAGACCGACTCGATGCGGTACAAGTCCACGGAACGTTACATCCCCGACTGGACCGATCCGCGAGCTGTGTTCGGTACTCCGGGACTCTGAACGAGGGTTCTTCATCACGTCATGGTGGAGCCCAGAAAATCGGGCTCCATCTTTCCTAGCTTAATCAGGAGTTAGACATGCCTTTAAATATTGAAGTAACACAATTTCCAAATGGTATCGGCACCGTAAAAGACAACAATGTCTTGAATGCTGTACCTGTTCCTATTCCCGGTGGTGCGTTTGCTTTCGATGACCTCGATGCGAACAGTCTGTTCCTCACCAACTGGGAAGCTGTCGTTATCGCTGGTGGTGTCACGGTAACGCGACCTATCAGTGCATCAGGTCTTCTTCGCCAAGTAACAGGTGGCGCAGGTCTTGATGGCAACGAGTTCAACGCGACTGAAGGTGGCGCTGCCCCGGATATATTTGAGATTGCAGTTGGTCAAGAAGCGTGGTTCGGTGCTCGTCTCAGTCTTGACGTCGCTGATCTTTCAACTCTGATCCTTGGATTCGTTCCGGAAGCATCAGCTATCGCTCCGGCGGATGGTGTTTACATTCGCAAAGCAAGTGGCGCTACTCT
>SDBS01006106.1_pt1 | contig 11733 bp, 25 predicted proteins | sample 2277091 | NCBI WGS metagenome assembly SDBS01 (sample SAMN10404972, study PRJNA504765) | marine sediment metagenome | isolation source: marine sediment core GS10_PC15, 163 cmbsf | place: Arctic Ocean: Southern Knipovich Ridge | collected 2010 | reverse complement strand
CCCTCATACATCACCCCTCCAGGCAGCAGCCACTGTGCATCTACCCCGTCGTGCCCTGCGGTCTTGTACTTACCTGGGTCATCGTGTAGCCTGGCTAGCTCCTGGAGGAACCACTCGTTCATGCTTGGGTCATCGTGCATCATTGCCTCCTATTGCAGCTTTCGCATAGCGTGTCGGCATTGTCGAGGTATATCCCGCAATGCGTGCATTCTTTCTTCTCGTTGACTAGCTCCCAAGTCTTGATTATTTGGTCCAGTTCGCTTGGCTTAGTCAGGACGCCACTTACACCCATAAAAAACTGCGACCGGACTTCGATGCCCATCCCACCGTCTGGTTCATACACAAATGGCACCAACTGGCCTAATGCGTATTTCATTATCTGGATGGGAATGGTCGCCCCACCGAACGTGATGCCCTTGCATGTGAATGAGATATCAAGTCTCGGGGTGGGCCTCATTACCTTAGGCAAGGGCCCTTCTTTCACTGCCCACGCGGCCGCCTGCCTATCCGCCTCTTCATCACTCACGCCCACGTCACGCATGTGGCCCCATCGCTTGCCGTCATTGTTGAGGTACCTAATAGTTCCATGTTCGTACCTATAGACATAGGCACCGTCTTCGCCTATGCACCACCCCTGTTCGGCAATCGCTTTCGACTTGTGTATCAATAGGCCCCTCCAGTCCATTCTGTCCTGAACTCATAGCCACCGTCGATCTTCTTAACTGAAGTCACCGGCATATCCCACACCGCCCCGCCCCTACTAACCTGCACTCTAATTGTCGTACCGGCCGCTAACGGCAGATGCCTATCTGTCACGGCATCGGATACGCTAATTATCTGCCTGTCATCGCCCATCGCAATCCCCTAATCCGGCAGCGACTTCGGCTGCCACTGGTCCATTTCATCTGCCACCCGCTCGGCGTCAATACACTTCTCTTCCAACACGCCGTGCTGTCGGCATATCACTGCCCATATCCGAACTTGCATCGACGCGAACCTATCTCGCCCGGCCAGTACGAAGATAGGCTCTTCATCATCGCAGTTCGCTAGGACTTGGCTTGTGTGTTTGGTTGGCATGTCACTTCCCTATCTTCACGTCAGACCGTACCGTCTTGTCTCCGCCAGGCTGAGCCGGGTCCACGCCCATGCGACACTTCACTTTACGCGGTCGACCTAACCCACGCCAGTCTACAATGAGTTCTTTGCTATGGAAGTAGTGCCACTTCTTATGACAATCCCAGCACGTCATACTTCCGGCCCAAAATGGACCCATGCCAGCCTCCCCGCCACAAATCCAACACTTCGTATGACCCTTAGACCAGTACAGGCATAACCTAGCCAGCTTCATTAGAATCTTGCCTAGCCGCCATACACACGGACTGCTGACTCGGCATATATATTGTCGCAACCTTCTCATATCACTTCCCTCGGTTATCGTCAAGGTTCCAATGCTGAACGGGAATCACCGTCTTCTTCGGCAACCGCCCAGCATCTATCTGCCAGCCGAGAACCCATAAGGTAACGGAAGGGGTAGCCAGATTGAACACTAAACCGAAGCCGACCACCCGACGCCAGCCTATCCACTTGGGCTTAATCGTCCACGTCCGCTGCTTGAGGTCTTCCCAGTGGACATACGCCGCACTACCGATATGTGTGTTTCCCATGTCACTTCCCCTTCGGGTCTTGTCGTTCGTTCCACTCGTTTACACCCGGATTCGCGACCGCTCCGTTATTGCGGATATCAGCCCACGACCACGACTCCGCCCCGTCAACGTGTAGGGTGAACCGAATCTCGCCATGATTAGGCAACTCCGGGTGATTCATCTTGACGAGTATCTGCCTGTACGGCTTCGGATATCTCGCGTTTCTGTTGGACACTAAACATTGTCACTTCCCTTTCTTTCCGCGGATACGATCCTCAATCCATCCGCCGATCCGATCAATCAAATGGATACCATGCACAAGACACCAACCGCCGAGCCACAGTAAGCCGCCTAGAGCTAGATCGTACCAGCGGGCATCCGAGGCCGGGCCAAGCAGCAAGCGTACTGTTCGCACGGTAGCATCACCCGGGGCTGACTTCCGTTCCCGCCACGGAATGTTTCTGCCCTCTTGTATGTATAGGTTGGTGACATCCCTGAAAGATTGTATAGCGTTTACTTCTGCTTCAGTCTCCGTGACACCACAGCCCCAACATGAGCCTAACTCGGCGATAGTGGCCTTGTACCCAGCTATGATAGTGGGGTGCCTGATAATGTAAACGTGAACGAATACCGATTGCCGTATATTAGGTGACATTACTTCTTCCCTCCCGATGCTACCGCCAAGTACACCCGCTTGGCCTCTGGGTTATTCTTCACCGCCTTTGCTATCATATCAGATACTAAGGCGTTTACGCTTGTTCGTTTCTGGTAGGCCAGTTCATTCATGGCCTCCCGGAGTTCGATCGTGCATCTGATGCATATTCTGGTCATGGCTATTCGACGATTTCCATGGGGATTGCGTGATCGGTGGTTTCTGTCTCCCGCTCCGTGGCATTTATCTCAGCCACGGCAGTTCTGATTTTGGCCATTAGCTCAGTGACTTCTATATTGGAGCTACACCGGTGAGTAAAGCGTATTTCATCGTCACGAGACTGGCGGCCTCTAATCGACAAGCGAACACTACTCAGCGACGGATGATGCATACTAGCGACACCGAAACCGTCGCAGCTGTAAAGAATCTTCTCGCCGCACGACGACCTAAGACTTTCATCCTGCTCAATCACCTGACACAACACAGTCGAACCCCATTGACCGAGTAACAATCGCAGCTTAGGCATTGTATTGCCCTTTCTGAATTAGTGATTACCAATCTAGCTTCCTGTGCTCACATAGACTCAACGCGAAACAACCCTTACATGAATCACACGGGCCGAACACGTCAGCCAACGTCCCCAGTCCCTTACGGTACGCTCTCGCCATGGCTTCCACCTGATATACCGTGACTCCCATCGACGTTAGCCCACAGAGAGTCTCAATTATAGCCACATTGTCCGTTATCTGAAATATCTGCTTGACCGTGCTAAATGTGACCGTGTAGTCTAGCCCAACCCGCAGTAGCCGGTGGCTTAATGTGTCTTGTTTCTGGGTCATGTCTCGCCTCCGGTGCATTTAATTAAATCCACCTCTGAGCCTTAGTTATCAAAGGTCGGGCAGCAGGGATTGATACCTACGTCTCCAGTGGCCAACCGGTATCCTAGCACTAGACGATACCCGACGCGGTTCATTATACCACACCAACCCTATTCCCAGCCGCCAAACTCTACATTTCCTTCGCGGTCTACCTTTAGCTTGGGATCGACGGTCGCCAGCGTATGGAGTGGCCCAGTGATATCCACACAGCAACGCTCCGGAAGCCCGGGACCCTCCAGGATAAGTATTCCATAGCCGTGCTTTCGCCCCTCGCTAGTCAGTTCCTCATGTATCCCCATTACCTCGACGCCGGGCGGAAGCCGCAGTAAGCGGGCTATCATATCCAAGCTAACATGGCACATTGCCGCTTTGTGTGTCTTGGGGGGTAGCGTATCATCTAAGCACGATTCAGCCGGCGGGGCTGGCATGTCTTCCGGTGGGATATCCTTGACGTCAGGCGGTCGCACTGGCTGGCCGGGTGTGGGCTGGGTTGCCCTGAACTTACGCCACGCTTCTTTAAGTGCTTCGTCAGTAATGCTATCACCATCGCGGTCTACCTTGTTGGCTACGGCTAATATCGATCGCACCTGTTGGCCCAGCTCAGGCGGGTCTGTAGTTGGCGGGCCAAACCATGTACCGCGAGGGTTGCGACATGGCGGCGGTGGTATCTCAACCGGGATATTCGGTACGCTGCCATCGCCTACCAACTCATTACGCACCTTGTGCCACAACCTACTCAACCACAACATTACATTCTCCCTTTCATTGTATAAAACGAGCCACCCCGGCATGGGAATGCGAGGCAGCTCGAACCCGACGGAACAACCGCCGGGCCACGGATTGAATCACTCTGGCTGGAACTCCCTGATTGCCTTCTTCGCCAAGACATACCGCACGGCACGACGTAACCGCAGCCGAGCAAGCAACGGAATCCAGATTTCTATCCCGTAGTAGTATACATGAACCCCATCGAACATACGGACCCGGCGAACCCAGATCGTAACCTCCAGCGGTGCCGTGCCGAACTGTATGCCGTCGCACCCGTCCGTACATTCCCCCCACTTATCGGGCCAGTTATCTAGGCTGACTAGTATCGCACTAGCTAACTTCCTTGCCGCTTGTCTACCTCTAAACTTCCGCACTGGTTTGCCTTTGGAATCTTTCATCTGACTATCCTCCCTTAGTTAGTTTAGTTTCAGTAGTATTTCTTCGGCGGTGGTGGCGGCGGAGGTGGCGGCTTAACCATACCCTTCGGCGGCGGACCTATCCGTTTGCTCGGATAAGACGGCACAAACGGCACCAGCATAATCGCCAGTATCACCAGGACGCCGGTCGCACATACGCTACAGGCCTTGGCTATGGCCCCGACGATTGCCTGTCTACTGCCCATTATACATCTCCTCATGGTATTTCTCTAATGCGGTCATCCGCTCTAGTAGCTGGTCTAGCTTGGCTTCGATCCTATCGAGGTGCGTCAACGTCACCAATCTGACTAGTTTCGTATCCGCCATGTTAATTAGCGTACCGCCTCGCAACGGGAATGTCGGCGGCGTCGGCGGTAGCTCCGGTGCTGAAGGTGGATCAACCCTATCCCCTGGCATTTCACGTCTGTTCATTGTCTTGCCCTTCCGTATTAGCGGCTTTCAGGCACTCGGCCCAATCAGGACTTGAAACCCCAATCAACTTACACGCCTCCGGGTCCGAAAAGCCTCCGCGACCTTCACCCTCCCATATATACCACGCGATGGCTTGCAGCCGCTTGACTTCCTTATCCCGCGACTCAATTGCGTTCAGGCATTCTGTCAGTTCCACCGCCCTAGCCGTCGCATGATTGGCTTTGTGTTGGAGAACCATCCTTCGCAACGCCGCTATCCGTTCAGCTTTCATCATCCGCCCCCTTCCCTCGCCGCTGGCCCACCGAAGGGCTTCAACCGTTGCAGTAGTGGTGAGCCTTGTAGTCTCGCCAGCTTTTCACATGCCGCATCACGTTGCTCTTTCAGGGCCTCGATATCATCAAGGCATTCCTTCACATGCTCGGCCCTTACATCAGTCTCGCCATGATATAACGCCCGCAACGTCGCTATTCGGTGAGTGTCCATTATCCACCTCCCCCCTTGTCGATACAGTCAATCATACTCAGAAAACCTTTAGCTCCCGCTGCCATTGTCCCGGTGCCCCCGCACATCGCACAATCGCCAACCACTTGCCGGCCATCCTCGATGGTAACCCAGCCAGAGCCACCACAACCGTGGCATGTCACCGGGAGGGGTACTGCCGTGGTCTGGCCATCATCATGCGGTGGTATCTTCCCGCTGCCATGGCACACGGGACATATTTCAGCGTGACTCATTGCTTTCTTCCTCTGTTAGGTCCGGCAAGGCCAGCATCGTAGCATCAATAGAGCTTACATCAACTACCCGTGCTCGACTGCCTTCTTCGATGTTCATTATAATCGATAACAGCGAAACGGACGAATTACCGTCTGGCGTGGTCATCGCTATCTTGACCGGCTGATGAAGCCCCAGGAGCTTATTCACCTCGGCAATGGCTGCTATCTTGTCCCGGTGGCTTGGTCCAGGGATAACGTGCTCGTGCTGAATCCCGTCGACCACCTTGACTATCAATTCATCCCGGGCTGATATGATATGCTCTAGCCGCCCTAGCTGGATGGCAATGAGGTCTCCCAGGTCATGTTCGGTGGACTCCCTTAGAATCTCTTTCGCCCTAGGAAACGCCCGGTATATCTCGGATTCGTTGACGCTGTACCTGCTTACTAGGGCAATAACGATGTTCCGCTTGGTATAGCCGCGGGATAGTAGATTAGCGATATCGACGGCCCGCTGCTCGAATAGCGTTAGCGGTTGCATCGGTATGTTTTCTGAATCAAAGCCGGTTTCGGCAAGATCGGCAGTTGCCATGTTGTCACCTATTAGCGGGGTTCGGTCGTAAGCGTCAAGGTTCCTAAGCCTTTACGTCTTTCATGGTAGCTGTTTATTGGTTGTGATTCAATCTTGGCTTGTAGTTCTCTTGGGTGGGGTAGTAGTCCGTCTGTCGTTGGTGTAAGCTGCACTGGCCGTCTGGGTTTGCTTCACCGCAGGCATTGAACTCCCATCCGCCAGTGAGATTATTATCGCGGTGATTTGGATGTAAGCATCGCTGGCTTGGTTTTTTCGCAATCATTAAGTAGATGGAGTGGTTACAAGTGTCGCAGGTTCGGATTGATCCTACTGGCGATTCTCCGTCGTCTTCCTTCTCGGCTGCTGTATCCACGGGCAGGAAGTGTACGCTCATGCTGTCTTGCCGCTTGTCTAACATGCACGCTATGAACGCACAGTTGTGCTTGCCGGTTGGCGGGTAATAGTAGCACTTATTACAAAGGCCGGGCAGTACGTTTTCTGTCGTTTCTAGCAGCACCCCGTCACTGGAGTAGAACCGCTGGCCGATGGCTGGTTGCTTGGGTTCGGTTGGGATGACTTCGGCTGCGGTTTGATCATCGACCCGTTTGGGTGGCGTTAGGTCGGCCCGGCAGACGTAACGGCTGCATTGCCCGTCCATGTTTGCAGTTCTACAGATACCGAACTCATAGCAGCCCGTATTGCCGTGATTTCTATTATCTTGATGAAGACACCGAAGTCTAGTTTCTCCCGTTGTCACAATACCGACGGAGTAGATACAATCCTTACACACGCGGCATGATCCGGCTGGCTGTTGCCGGGGCTCGGTTGGGATGTCGTCCACTTCCTTCTCGGCGGGTGCCTCTTCGGCCTCGGGTTCAGGTTCTCCCGGTACGAAGATTACATTCTTCGAGTCTTCCCTTGCTTTGCCACTGCACAGCGGAAACGTGCTGCAATGATATGCGTTGCTGGCGTAACATCCAATACACCGGTCATCACTAACAGCCTCCACCACCGTCATCGTCATCCTACCGCTGATGTCCCGGAACGTGTCACCGACCGGTACGAACTTCCGGTCGAACTTGGGCCCTTGGTCGGTTGGTTCTACTGGTACGAAGATGACATATTTTCGGTCATGCCTAGCCTCAGCGGCACACGCATTATAACGGTTAACGCATGGTCGTTTATCATCATAGTAGCACCCCCGGCAGACACTACCTCTTGCTGGTTTCCTGACGATAAGTAGCATCCCAGACTGCTGATCCTTGAATGTCTTGCCAATCGGCATGTCCTTGCTCGGCTTACTCCCCTGGTCAATCGGTTCTTCGGATTCATCCTGGAGGTCTGTGATGGGTGTCTCGCAATCCGGCCCGAGTATATCCCGGCGTGCGTCCATCATGTCCCGGGCCCTCCCGTATACATCCTTCGCCGTATCGAAAGGACGATCTGTCTTAATTATCTCAATCGCCAGCACGTCTATCAGACACATCCCCTCTACTACGTCCATACCGTCTAAAGATAGGCTTCGCGTGCTTGGTTTCCTGTATCGGTCGCTCTGGTCTTTACTCATGGTCGCTTCCTTTCTTCTTGGCATCGGACAACGCGGCCAAGCATATTGCCATCGGCTTGGTCGTGGCTTCTTCCCATGTGTTACCGGCGGTCTGGGAGTGGCAACGGTATACCTTGCCGCGTTTGTATATGCCGGGCTCATGGCCGTTTGATTCCATTTGCGACCACACCTTATCGGCAGCGGCAATGTCAGCGGAAAAAGGTAGGTCGTTTACATACCATGAATTGACGACCGATTCTTCATACCCACATTCTTTCCACGTTGGACCTTCATCGGGATGTTGCCGGGGCCTCAAGATGCGACCTCGTTGGTTAGTGTCTATGTCATACATAAACCATTCCCACCCCATCACAAACTCAGCCACCAGCACGTCAGTTTCCGGTCCTGGCGTTAGTTTGTCGAGGTCGATTGTCTGTAGGTCTTTCATAGATTCTCTCCCTTTCGGTTAGTATCAAGATCGGAGGGCGGGAGTCGAACCCGCAACCCTTACCGTCATGCACGACAGCAAAGGCGTCCCCACAGCCCACCACCCGGGATGGCGTTGGCTATGCCTGCCGGCATGGCTGTGGTGCCTTACCATTTAGCTACCTCCGAAAAACGAGCGACGACTGTTTGGGCCTGTCGGTATTTCACGCTTCATTGCAGCCGAGCCACGATGCTCAACTGGCCAGCCTAGTACCCAAACATGCTTAGTGCTGGTTTCGCCTGGCATGTCTCCACGCCGCCGTCGCTTGTTTCATCGTTTCCCTAGTTCTCTTTCAATCTCCCGTATCTTACGATTAGTCGGATCGTCCCAGTGCCCCGAGCGACCACTGCTATTTTGCAACCGCCGCCGCTCCTGTTCTAAGAGATGTTCCGTTAAGGTCTTGTTTAGGGCCGCGCTGTAAAAGTCTGCCATAGTAGGTTCCTTTCGGTCTCCCTTTCATTGTTTAAGTCACCCGGCTTCACCCACCCGGCATAAGGAGCCAATCAACTCTACTTGGCTGGTTAGGCCATGGGGCTCCAGGTTAGCCCGCTTGTCCATCGGGCTTATCAAACAAATCTATTTCATCGCCCCATTGTGTCCAATTCGGCATCTGATTTCTTGCGAACAGCTCCAAGTAAGGACCCGGGCTGCACTGTTCAATGATGTCGTAGGTTTCGTCCGGTTTCCTTGAGTGCTCCCGTTTCCTGGTAGACAGAAGGTTCACTTGCGTTCGGCCCGGCTGTAATGTCCGCAGGGATCCTTTAATTCCAAACAAAAGCAGTTCGGTCACATTACGAAAGTAAAAGCCGACGCCCCGACCATCTGGCCCGCCATCCTTGCGGATTTTGTACCAGACGATGTTTGTCTTGTAGGTAAAGCCCCATGCCGCCATGGTCTCCAGCCCCCGTGGCAATAGGGCGTTCGGACACCACAGATACAAGTGGCTGGGTGACTTGGCGTACTGACCAACCGGCAAATCCGCAATTTCCGCAAAGCTCATTGTGGCGTATCTGTGCAACCGCTTGTGCTCAGGCGCCATCTTGCCGGTGCGATTTGTAAAACGCCATGGCGGATCAATAAGGATGGTGCCAAACATCCCTGTAAGTCCTGGTAAGCTGCTCATATCAACCCCTTTCGCGTTACCATTAAAAACGGAGGGCGGGACTCGAACCCGCATGTCCGGTAGCATGTCGTCGGCATTTCCAGTTTATGCCTACCTCCGTAAGCGAGCGACGGGCCGGAATTGCGGGCACCCACGCCTCCGGTGTTTACGACGGTTTTGCCTAGGGTGGCATTGCGACTCTGAGTAGCCACCTTCACGACTTGCTCACGCCGCCGCCGCTCGTTAGTTCATTCACTCTTCCCACGAGACTTCCGCGTAGAATATCTTGCGTTTGCTTTTCTTCAATTCCCAGACACCATCAACTCCAACACGATAACAATTCTGTGGTGCTGACAGCACGCCTAAAACTCCCCTCTCGACCACCCCCAAGTGACCTGGAAAATGACCGGCCCACCACTTCACCCTCACACGCTGAGGACCTGACTTTGTGCTTAAGGTAACTGTGATTCGTACCACGTTCTCTGGGATGTCGAACACCTCAGCCAGACGATCCGCACAGAGATGTGTACAACATGTTTCCGAATCCCACCAACCCCACCTTCCGCTTACTCTCTTAAAAACACGCTTAGCTATCAACATGGTTCACCTCCTTTGATTTTTTTCCCCGCGACTCCGCCTTCCAGGCCGCTCGGATTTTGTCCTCGGCAGCTTCTTGGGCGGACTCGGTAACGTTGATTTGTGGCATGTATGTTTCGCGTAAGTCATAGCAAAGCAAACAGGTTTTTTCTATGTAATCACTCCCACTCGTGAAGCTATTTACCGAACAGACATTGCAGACATCACGACCGCATACCTTGCATCGATAATGTCCCAGCCGTTTCCCATCACATACATCACACAAGGTTATATTCACGGTCTCAACAACCTCTGCCCGCGCAGGCGTCGTTCTCGTTACTTGTTTTTTCATGTTCTCCCTTTCGCTATTTCCAATCGTCAGACCATCGATCCTTTATTTCAAGGTCTATGTGGTGTGGAACCCATCCAATGTGAGGAACACCACCCGCGTTCGGCATCGTTGAGTGAACTCTACTGACGCCACTCCGCTCGCATTGCTCTGAACAATAGAAGGAGTTCGTCCAGCCCTGCTTCATGCCGCTACTGGTTTTCTGGCAGTTGGCACACTTTTCAGTCATGTTCTCCCTTTCGCTCCCGTCGAGCCTAGTAGTCTTGCAACATCAACCGAGCATTCTTCCCAGTCGCATCGCAGTAACTCTTGATCCATCGCTTAGTCGACTCACGCTTGACTATCTTCCCACATTGCCCGCAACGATAGGTATTCAGTTTCGCTTGTGCCAACACCGCGAGACATTTCGGACACGTCACCAGTTTATCAACCAACGTCCATGAGGCCCGCGCCCTGTCGATTGCCCGCGGACGTTTGAAGCATAAGGCACTCACGTGACCGGCGGCATTAACCGAGGCGGCCTTGTGATATATCTTATGGTCGTGGTATCGAATGGTCTGAGGTCTCATATATTCCTCCTTATCCCGTCGAGCCTATTAGTCCCGTCTAGCTTCTATCGCGTCCATTTGTGAGTTATACGCATCATTCTCACACTGGTTACAACGAGCCCTTTTCCGTGGTTCGCACGAACCCTTGAATCGTTTTTCATGCCCGCAACTCAGCGTGATTATCACGGAACTACTTGCATACCGTGGCAAGTTAGTCGGCCTATAGTAATCACGTCCTACGATTTCTCGTAACGGAGCGGTATGGCTCATGTCACTTCTCCTTCCTGGCTGTCCGGCACAAACTCTCCGTCAACCTCAGTCCCAATGGTCCAGGCGTCGGGGTTTATGGCCATATCTTTCAACCAGTTTTCTATAAAATGTAACTCGCAACACCAACCATGCTGAGTATATTTCGTGCAACCAGTTTTCGTCACTTGGCTCGTAAGCCAGAACCAACGGCTACCACGGTTGGTTCCCCGCGACTTGCCGATGCACTTCCCTTGCTCCAGGACCGCAAACAATTCGGATGCTTTCATGTCACTTTCCTTCCGCTTCACCACACCATTCGATAATGCGATTGGCTACCTTGCGGACTTGCTTGGTGGTCAGGGCAGGCATATTGTCGGGCTGCACGAAAATCTCCAGCCCATAATCCTTGTCCCAATTGAAACACACGAACCGATGGCCGTGTTCAAACTCAAGTGTATGTTTGCTGTCCTTGGTACATTTAGCCATTGTCTCACTTCCTCCCCCGCGTACTCGCGAGTCATGCGTGTTACCAGTCGTCCTGCCACCGTCATAACTTCCAGGGGCGGGGGTGCCTTCATCTAAGTCGAACTCGTCATCATCGAGCATAGGATGATCGCATTCACAGTCCCATAATGTTCGCCCGCAATTGTCGCAAATACTATCACCGCACATTGCTATTCTCCTTATCCCACACAATCAACACCCCGTGAAACGGCAGGCCGTAGTGGTCGCGGAAGAATGCACGGAAGTCTTCGAGTGAATCGAAGCCATCATCGCGGGCAAGGACTTCTTCTCCAGACGGACAA
>SDBS01006105.1_pt1 | contig 11735 bp, 7 predicted proteins | sample 2277091 | NCBI WGS metagenome assembly SDBS01 (sample SAMN10404972, study PRJNA504765) | marine sediment metagenome | isolation source: marine sediment core GS10_PC15, 163 cmbsf | place: Arctic Ocean: Southern Knipovich Ridge | collected 2010 | reverse complement strand
CGTATTGTTCCAAGAAACGTTTATTTGTGCCGTAACTTGTTATTTCTCCGTTATGAACAACAGACCAATCCAACAATCCAAATGGATGAGCACCACCCCACCATCCTGGCGTGTTCGTTGGAAATCTTGAATGGGCAATCCACATATAAGCTTCATATTTTTCGATCTGATAAAAATCAGCGATTTCACTTGCCCAACCGTTTCCTTTAAATATCGCCATGTTTTTGCCACTGCTTATGCAATAAGCCCCATTTATCTTGACATTGATATGCATAACTATTTGAACGACTAGGTCGTCGTGTTTTTCTTCAGGTAATACCTTAATCGGATCGAAAAAAAAACGCCACACCACAGGTGGATTTGTAATGTAAACTTCACTTTTAGTCGGAACATAACCAGATTTGATAACGTTCCCTTTGTGGTTGAGATAATCTTCAACTTCATTCTTAATCTCTAAATTGTCACAAAGTAATTGAAGACAGTAGCTGTCCTTATAATCAGGAAATATCCCATAAGCAGCAAAGCCAGCTCCAAGACCATTTTCACGCTCTTTTAGTGTACAAATCATTCTCCGTATTTTTTCTCCACTATCTCTAGTTCCATCGAAGTTCATATATCCAGCAATTCCACAGGCTCCGAATAAACGCACTCCTACATCCTTAGGAGCAGGTCTAGTATAATCTTTCCATAACATATTTTACCAGCTGATTTTTTATTGTAGTAGCATTATTACACATTTTTCTCTTTTTTCTTAGTATCCATTATTTTAGCCATTAAACTAACTATATCATCCACTTCTGGTGATTTTAATGATAGTTTTAGTTTTTTTCTCTGAGTTATTGAAAATTTACCCACCATCCCAGATTTTAAAAATGTCTTAAATTCTGTTTCGAATCCAGGTGTTACAATTCCTCTTTCTGCTGCCAAATTCCTCAACTTTGTGAATACATCCACCAAACCAACCTTACTGGGGCATAATTCGTAGCATAAATAACAATCCAAACATTCCCATATATCAGGATCCTCCAAACATCCATTAATATCACCGTCCAAAATTCTCCCCACAAACCCTTGTGGATCAAAATCTGAGAATCTAGCGGGCGGACAATCATTATTACATGCAGAACATTTGAAACATTCTTTTAAAAAATCCAGATCAAAATTCTTCTGGATCTCTAAATTAGCTTCCTTAATTTTCTCAACCTTTTGAAACACCTGCAGAGCATCAGTTACATGTTTTTTTAATCCTAATTCCTCGGGATTTATTCCAAAGGCGATGGCCATTAATTCGGGATAATAAAATACTGGAATATTGAATATATAATCGATTTTCTTTAATTCTCTTTGCAGGAAATCAAATTGAATAAAACACTGAGGACAGCAAACTACGATAGCATCCGCTCTTGCTGCACTAATTCGTTCAAGTTTGTGCTTCATCATTTGAATTCCAAGAGATTTTTTACCTGCTCTATCAAATGAGCCCCCACAACACAACATTTTATCTTCATATGCAATTGATTTTGCTCCTAAAGCTTCTACCAATTCATCAAATACATGGGGATTTAGGGGATTGTCTGTTTGAATTTTATTTGAAGGGCGTAAAAAATGGCATCCGTAATGAACAGCTACTTTTAATCCGTAAAGTGGGTATGTTACTAAATCTTTTATTGTGCTGACACCAATTTTTTCAGATAAGAATTCTAATATGTGGAAAACCTCAATTTTAGTATCACAATTTAATCCAATTTCTCCCAAATCATTGTTAATTCGTGTTTTTAAGTCCGGATCAATTGAAACCTCTGATAAAGTAGATTTTAAAGTTTCAAAGCAGCCGTTACAAGGTGTGATAATATTCCGATTGTTTCTCTCTGCTAATGCAAGATTCCGACTTGCTGCAAGACTATACAAATAATGGTTGTAATTCTTGATTCCATTAGGCTCAGGACAACAAGAAAAGGCATTATTTTCAAAGCAATCTACATCAAGCTTTTCAAAAACTTTCCGAACCGCAAGTTCTACCCACGGGAGTCTGTTTTTTATCATGCACCCCCAAAAAATTTCACTTTTTGATATAGTAGTTCACCTTTTCCAAAAAAAATGGATTGGATTGTTAATTTGATTTTTTTCCAAAAAAAAAATATTAATTCATCTAAAAAATATTTCTTTGAATATAAAAAGTTACTCATTAGTTATACGAGAAGGAAAAAATTATACAAAAATTTTCTTTTTACAATTTTTCATTCGAAATTTGAATATCTTTTTCTTCTTTGTTTCTACATTTACCGGAGTAAATTCCGCCGGTCATTCTCAATGTTCTTAGATCTTTTAATTTTTCTAAACCCTTAATTCTTAGAATTGATCTTGTCATATTTGGGTTATCGGAAGATGGATGTGGAGTTGGTAATGGTGAAATTCCATAGTTATTTTTTACAGAAATCTCTTGAAGTTTTAAGAATGAGCCAATTTCAATTCCCTCATTGATAATGTTATCTGATATGTCCAATAATTTCAAGTTTTTTTGGTTGTTAAGATTTTCAAACTTTTCAATTTGATTATTTGATAAAACTAGCGTAGTGAGATTTACTAAATTTTCCATATTTTGTATTTTTTTTATCATATTGTTGCTTAAATCCAAATTTTCTAAATTTTTGAGATTTTGAATCCCTTCGATTTTTTTAATTTTATTGTAAGACAAGTTTAATGATTTAATATTTGCCAAATTGTTTAAATTTTCAATTTCAGTGATATTATTTTTCGCTAGATTTAATTTGGTAAGACTTGTTAAGTTTTCAATTTCTATTATTTCTTCAATATTGTTTTTTCCTAAATCTAAAATGCGAAGTTTAGTTAAATTAAACGTTTTTTCTATTTTAGTTATTTTGTTGTTATTCAAACTCAAAAATTGTAAATTAGTCAGGTTGTTGATATTTTTAATTTCTTCAATATTATTAGAATTGAGGTGAAGAAGTTTTAAATTGGTTAGGTTGGTTAGCCCTTTAATTTTCGAAATTTGATTATCGTTTAAATATAACTCTTGTAAGTTGCGCAGATTTTCCAGATTTTTAATTTCTTTAATGCGATTAGAATTGAGATGAAGAAGTGTTAAATTAGTCAAGTTGTTTAGTCCTTTAATTTCCGAAATTTGATTATTGTTTAAATATAATTCCTGTAAGTTGCGCAGATTTTCCAGATTTTTAATTTCTTTAATATAATTCCGCCCAATTATCAATCTTTCGAGATCGGTTGCGTATTGAAGTCCTTCAATTTCATTTATGTCTGAAATAACCCGTTTCGACAAATCAATTTCGTCCATGTCCAATACTTTGTTGGGGTCTGAATTTTTCCGATTTGATAAATCCAAAGTCTTTAATTTCTTGTTTTTCCATAAAGAAGCATTGTCAAAAATATCATTGAGGTATTTATTAGTTATTTTCTCTCTTTTAATGATTATAATCTCGCCTTCAAATCTAACAAAATTTCCCTTGAAAGCATCAAATTCCATTAGAAATGCAAAAAGATCATGTTCTTTGCCCGTATATTCATCATAAAAATCATAAAAGTCATCATTTTCTTCCATAATTCTAAAAATATATAACAAATTTGCAATATAACTAGGATTGTGCCTTTCACCGTTATATCTACACTCTCTGTCAATTTTCGATAAAAAAACTTCCAAGAATTCAAGATCAACGCGAATCATGAATCTTAATAGTAAATTTGTCATGGGATATGCCAAATCAAGAGCAGTATCAATCTCCATTTGGAATTTAAATGATTCGTATCCCGCCTCTGCGATTCCTGCTGCCCAAGATTTTAAAGCGAAGAATTTCTCTTCAGGGTTTAAATTGATTTCTTCCAAATCCTCACTTGAACGAATCTCAAGAGTTTTTTTAATTAAATCTTCCTGAAAATAATCATCGTCAATATATTCGTCGTATTCTTCTACAGAAATATCGGTAATGGCCGTATGAATACAATCAATGGAGTCTTCAAATTCGATTTCACTTGTTTCCAAATTGACTTTTTGGATTTTAATCCACTGTTTTCCGGTCTTTGTATCTACAAAAGGACAGAGAAAAACATCCTCTCGAATGAATGGAAATTTTTCAGTTAATACGACCATAATTTAAACCCTTTTTTCAATATTGTAGAGTGGTAATTTAAATTTATAAATTTTGATTAATGAAATTTTTTACTCGTTTTCCGATATGAAAACCCCATCAATTTCTCTAAATTTTTGCTTCAGTTGGTTGATTCTAAGAAATTGAATATGACCTTTTCGCATCCTCAAAGGGATTTCGGAATAAAACTCTAATCTTTTTGGCTTAACCTTCTCTCCAATTAGCAAAATATTTCCCCTCTTTAAAATGCACTCGCACTCAGAAAGGAGTAACGGATGAAATCATGTTTTTAATACCTTCTTTATGTTTGCTGAATTTCACGAAATCGACGGAGGAATAAAAATATCACCACAATTTTTATCCGCAGATGATTTTGGTACTCAGAAATTCGGATAATTGTAACCGAACAGAGAGAATATAAAAATACATAAAAAAAAAATTATCTCTTAGAAATTCGAAATTGAGGTTTAAACGAATTAACAAGTTTGTGTACTCGATTCACAAAAGGGGAGAAAGGAAAGAGACGAAAATATTTTTGATCTCTTAAAGAAAAATCTCTTGAAAAAAAATATGATAAGAGAGAGTGGTGAAATGAGTTATTCGAAATTTATGGTAAAAAAAATGGTTTATTTTTATCGGAATTGTAATATACAGGATGATCCCACCTTGTAGGGCCGTCCCAAGTTCTTCCATCCCCATAATATGTATGATATTCATCCTAGGCGTATAGAAATATTGAAGTAAAATTCCAATTTTCATGTTCGGGATTATTTAATCCTTGAGTTAAGAAAAAATGTGTCCATGCACCGAGTTGAAATGCTGGTACATCCCAACCCAAACCGTTTTCTGTGCTTGTAGTTGTCATGAAAATATGGTTGATGTTGGGATTATTCATAGTTTCATTCATTCCCCCCGAATTACATGCATCGAGAAAAATGAAAAGTTTGTCTGCTCTTAAATCCGCTAAATAATTGTTTAGTTCGAAATCATCTATATAACCATCATATCCATCTTCTCCTGAACTTGCGTCCCATGCGAAAAGATATGAATCTCCGTTTCCATCACCATCTCCATGACCTGAAAATGTCAAAACGACTTCATCGTTATAGTCTGCAAGCGAGATGGTTGATATTTACATTGTTAAAAGTATGAATTGAATGGTTGATATTTACATTGTTAAAAGTATAATTGTTAATAGGTCCTAAAGGAATATTGTCTACTACTACATCTTCGATTGTGAAATTTTCATTTGGATAGAAATAATAGGTCATACTGTTACCGTGTTCAATGAGAGTTGTTCCTGATGAAGATATTGAACCGTTTATATCTGAAGTTGCATTAATTTGGTATTTATTTATTTCAAAAATCGCATGAATAGTTTGATTGATTGTCAAATTAGTGAATATATAGTTTTCAATAACGCCAATGGAAACATCATTTATTTTCACATCTTCGATATGATTACCTTCTGCAGGATTAATTTGAAAATTTTGGGATGTTCCATGTTCGATTGTGTTTATTGTGCCGGGAATGATAGTACCGCTCCCTTGGTAAGAAACCCAAATTGAGTACAAATTGATTTTGAAAAATACCTCAACAGTATGATTTGAAGTTATATTGGAAAATGTATATTCTGATAAAGCCCCCACTGTTGATCCGTCAATTAAAATATTTGAAACATGGAATCCATGATCGGGTGAGAAAATTATTTTTTTGTTATCACCATATTCAAAAATTTCAGATTGGGAAGGTATGGTGGTTCCGTTTGAATTTGAGATAATTTTGATGCTAAAAGTTTTTTTTGTGAATAAAACCTCGATTGTTTGGTTTGAATATACCTCTGTGAAGTTGAAAAAATCAATAGATCCGAATGAATTTCCGTTAATGATAACATCGTCAATAAAATGACTTTCGTCAGCAGTAATGAAAAATTCTTGATATTCTCCTGCTCTAAGGGTAATATTTTTTGAAGGACTTAAAATTCCTCCAGTAGAATATTTTGATTCAATAGAAAAGTATTGATTATTGTTTGAAGGAGGGAGGATATTTAGTATAATTATTGGGGCTGAAATCCCTGCTGCAATTATGATCACTATTATTATAATCGAAAAAGATTTTTTCATTTTAAGTCTTTTTCCTAAATTATTTTTGTTTTGGGTTATTAATACTTCTATTTTTCCATTTTTTTTCCCATATCCCGATTTTTTTCAATAGTAATATAAATCCGATTATCGCTACGAATCCCCCTATTTGGAGATAAAAAACAGGACTATTACTTGGATCTTCAGGATTTGTGTTCCAAAAATCTTCTTCCGAATCGCTATAACCATCACCATCTGTATCGGGATTATTTGGATCAGTTAAATATCCATCAGATCCCCTATATATTTCTTCTCCGTCTGATAAACCATCACCATCTGTATCGGGATTGGTAGCATTAGTCATCCAGATAAGAATTTCATCTCCGTCCGATAAACCATCATTATCTGTATCGTAAATAAGTGGATTAGTACCGTATTGATATTCCAAACCATCAATTAAATAATCACCGTCCGTATCGGGATTAAGCGGATCTGTTGTACGGTTATATACTTCATCCCCATCAAACAATAAATCTTCGTCAGTATCCTGCTTCCAAGGATCAGTTCCGTTCAAATATTCAGAATAATCATCTAATCCATCAAAATCCGAATCTGGCTTCATTGGATCAGTTGTATGGTTCCAAAATTCGTAAATATTAGCCATTCCGTCGTTATCTGGATCTTCAAATTTATCTGATGGATCTAGAGGATTTAATAACCCGACAATCTCGTAAAAATCACCCATATTATCTCCGTCGGTATCTCTTTTGTGCGGATCTGTTCCATTTAAAAATTCATAAACATTGATAACGAAATCTTCGTCTACATCAGTAATATTATCGGAACCATCAAGTGGATTTAGATTGTAATTTACCTCCCATCCGTCAGGCAATGAATCGTTGTCTGTGTCATTATTTTTTATATCTGTGTTATATGTGAACTCGTCTCGATCAAGCAAATCATCACCGTCAGTATCGTTATTTGTGGGATTTGAAGTCAAAATTATCTCGTGGATATCGGTTAAATTGTCATTGTCAAAATCAAAAGGCTGAAAACTGAAAATCTGGGAGGAATTATTCTGTGAATTGACTACTTGAGAAACTACGCCTACAGATGAAATTATTTTTCCATTATTAATTAAACCAGAATAATTACCGTATCCCGATTCGCTGACAGATGATGGATCGATTGTATAATTTTTAAAAGTGTTGTCAAAAGAAGACCAAATAAGAAGGTTAATTGAATCGATATATGAAATTCCGTCGATTGTAAAATTGTAGTTTAAATTTATTCCTGATACGATAAAATTGGCATTAAAAATTGCAGGGAAAATAAAAGTGTCGTAATCATTTTGATTATAAAATTGTGGATGTATAATTCTTTTTTCTGAAATATCTTGAGATCGTTGAACGGTGGAGTTGTTGGAATAAATAAAAATCTCTTTTATTGAATTGAATCCGTCATTGTTTGAATCGATTTCATTTGTAATGAGGAAATTATATTGATCTGTATTCAATCCTTCTAAGAGAAATTGCGAAAAGCATCCGGATTGGCTATTTTCATCTTCAATATTGAATTCAAAAGTGTTGGTTGAAGTCATTATTATAATATTGTTGTCAGTAAACTCATCCAGAACTCCCCCGCTAAAAGAGGAATCCAAAAAAACATATTTTTGCGATCCTGATAAGTTCTGAATTTGTTGGGCTAAAAGCGATCCGTTGATAAAATTCGAAAGACCAGAAATTTCGGAAATATCAAAATTATAAGGACTTATTCCTTGCGACTCAGAACTCTTGTTTAAAATCTGGTATTTGTCAATTTGAAAACCCCAATCAGTTGTGAGAGTATTTGAACGGAAATTCAAAGAAATCCCGTTATTTTCGGTTGGGATGTATCCTGACCAAAAATCTTCACCCATGTTTCCTGTGTATCTCTCTTGATAAATGGGCGAACCGACCGCACTTAAATTCCCCAAGTCCAAGTAATCATAATAATTTTCTGTTTGGAATTTTGAAAAATGAACTCTAATTGCCAAAGCATCGCTTGGATGAGTGATATTCCAGTTCAAGTTCAAGTAGGAATTATAATCATGTGGTGTTTGGATATCCACAGTAAAATCTTCTATAGCAGGATCATCTACAAAACCGTTACCTGAAAAATAAAACAAGAATTTGTCGTTTCCGTCAATGGTTAAAGAAATTTCGTCGAATGCTGAAATAATGGCAGAATATGTCGCATCACTGTCAATCAGATAATAAATTTTCTCGGGAGAACAACCGTAGTCGTCAATTAACAATGAATAAAATTCTTCCGCGTCTTGGCGGGAAAATTGTAAATTATCGTAAGTGCCAGGATAATCGGAAATTCCAATTATGATTGCATATAAATCTGAAGAATTAGTTGATGCTGAAGATTGCAGGTTTAAATCATTTAGTTGTTTGGTAGTATTGAAATTTTGATGCTTAGAAGGTAAATCAAGCTGGAAAAATAGATTTATGGAACTTACCAGTAAAAAGATGAAAATTAATTTTTTCTTATTATTTTTCATTGTATTTCTCTACTTTGATAATTTCTTAACGAGACGGGTTTTATGATTAATCATTTCATTGTTTTTTTTTTGAATGTATGAAAAACGTCGCAGTTATTAATCCTAATAAACCGAATATTAATAATATAGGTATATTATATCCCGAAATCGTGTTTACGGGTGAACTACAATCAAGATAATTATCATGAATTGAGTTATAATCGCCATCATAATTTTCCTCAAAGATATCATCATCATAATTATCACACAGGGAGTTTTCAAAAACATTGTTTCCGTCCGAATAGGAAAGAAATATTCCGTAATCATAGTTCGATATTTGGGAGTAAGAAATCGTGTTATTGTCGGAAAGGGTGAGGGAAATTCCTAAATGAGTTTGAGAAATAATATTTTCTGAAATTACGTTATAATTACTTTTTATTAAAGATATTCCCTCATTTCCACCTCTCATATCTTGAATTACATTTTTTTTAATTTGGCTGTTATTTGAATGATAAAATTCTATGCCGTAATATGATACGTTGGAGATATAATTTTCAATGATTTCGGTGTTATTTGATAAACTAATCCTAATTCCGGGATAATTCATTTGAGAAATGTTGTTTTTTTTGATAATAATATTGGTGGAATTTCGTATTAAAATGCCTTCTCGGTAGGTAAAGGATCGAATGGTGTTATTAATTAAAGAAATTGAGCTGGAATTAACAAATGAAAATCCTAAACCGTTATTAAATTCCATTATATTATTGCTAAAAAAGCAATTTGTTAAATTAACACCTATGATGCCGGCAAAATTAATTGTAATGTAACTATCCGTGACATTTATATTAGCACAGTTTTCCAGCTTAATCGCGCTACTTGATAATACAACATTTCCTATTGCAATATTTCTGATAACTACATAACGTGTTACATTCACCATTTTTATACTGTAAAACAGTAAATTTTGACTGATATTCAAAAACTGGATAATATAAGGATCAGAAGCGGTCCCACTTCCCGTTTTATTTGGAAAATCGTCCATCTCGATGTTTCCTGTGATATTAATGGCAGGATGACTTGTCAATTCGATGAGACTTGGAATGGGTTCCAAAATTGTCGAATTGTCATTGGGAACTGCTTGTAGGGAAAATGATGTCAATATTAATAACGATATACATAACATTATGATTTTTTTAGTTTTCATTTCTTTCACTTTTTTTTCTTTTTTCAGTTTTGACCACATTTGAAGCAAAGTCCATTAATTAATGGAGATTTACATTTTGAACATAAAATGGTATTTGAGGTATTTTTCTTATTTTTTTTAAATTTTGTATCTGTGGTTGATAAATTTGAATATTTATTTGTGGTGTTTTTTTTAATAGATGCGGAAGTTTTGCGAAGATTTGTAATTTCCCTTGAATTTTTTAAATATCTGATTTTTTTTATTCCATAGAAAGAAAAAGGAATTCCTATAATAATTAACAATAACGGAATTTGCCAGATCAATTGATTTTGAGGCTCGATATAAATGTCACAATCGTTACTTATTAAATTGTTATTTGTTCCTTCATCTGAAATGCAATCTTGCAAGTTATGATAAAAGGTATTATATCTTATGATGTTGAAATTGGTATCGTGTTCTAATTCAACTCCATATTTCTGATTCAATGATATGTTGTTTGATCTCATCGTATTATTGTCTGAATTTTTTAGGTAAACTCCACTAAATCCATTTTTTATGATCTGGTTATCTTCAAAATTATTGAGATTAGAGTTTTCTATCGAAAATCCGTATTGAGAGTTATTATATAAATTGTTTTCAAGAAAAGAATTATATTGAGAAATGAAAATATAGACTCCAATTGTATTAAATGATTAGTTACTATCTGTAAAGGCATTATGTTCAGAAAATTTGAGGGATATTCCGATATTTTGGTTGGATGAGATTATATCTGATAAAAAAGTATTATGGTTTGAGTATGATAAAGATATTCCGCTTTGAGAATTTTGTGTGATGTTATTTTCACTTAAAATGTTTTCAGAGGATTGATTAAATGAAATTCCTTCAAATGCGTTTTGAGAGATCTTATTATTTGATATTTGTTGAGAATTAGAATTTTTTAAATCTATTCCTGAATTATGATTATAATTGATTTTATTGAATTCCAAAGTATTTGATTGGGATTGATTTAATAGAACACCGTTTTTTGTATTATTGGTTATAGAATTATTGAATAAGGTATTATCATCTGATTTTTCAATAAAAAATCCGTTTTTGAAATTAGAATCCACGTTATTGGAAGAAAAATTGTTATAGTGAGAAAAATATAAATAAATTCCATTTTCACGATTCGATATAAAAAAGTTATTTTTTATGAAATTGTCCTCGGAATTTTGCAGATGAAAGCCATTTAATTCATTTTCTGAGATAATATTATTTTCTATTGTATTATTAAAAGAATTATGAAAATATAATCCGTGTTCGAGATTTTTATTTAAGTTATTATTATAAATGCCCAAAAAATTAGATGAAGTAGAACGGATTCCATAATAATTATTTGAATGAACAATATTATTTTTTACGGTGTTATTATAATCATTGTTTAAAAAAATACCAGCTAATTCATTGTGAGATGCTTCATTATTTATTATTGTGATATTTTGGGAATTTTGGGATTCGTAACCGTATAAATTATTGAAATTAAAGGAGTTATTGAATATGGCAGTATTTTCAGAATACCATAAATATAATCCGTATTTATTGTTATTTGATAGATTAGAATTTGATACGGAAATTTCATCACAATCGCTTAAATAAATGCCTATATTGTTATTAAACGCAGTAATATTAATTAATTCTACATGGGAGACATTTTTCAAGTAAATTCCTGCATCAAAAAAAGAATCTCCTGAATTAAAAAGTGTAAAATTTATAATTTTTAGATATCTGTCCGTGTTTTGGATTCTTATTGCAGAGCTAGAATTTAATGAATTAATTTCAGAGTT